>Ga0105100_10000026_pt1 | contig 69104 bp, 65 predicted proteins | sample PPLLak12cMay2015_2_FD_87033 | JGI IMG/M metagenome (GOLD analysis project Ga0105100, IMG submission 87033) | Freshwater sediment microbial communities from Prairie Pothole Lake near Jamestown, North Dakota, USA - PPLs Lake P8 Core (1) Depth... | ecosystem: Environmental > Aquatic > Freshwater >... | reverse complement strand
TCCCGCGTTCGTCGTGCTAGGTTCGTGTCGACGTTGCCGTCGGAGGTGACGATCACGCCGTGCTTGCGGTCGAGTTCCTCCTCGCCCAGCAGCAGGGCTTTCTTCTCGAGGACCTCCGCCTCGGCGCACGTCGGCGCCCACACCGTGGCCTGCACGATGCCCGTCGAGGCGGGGCTCCCCGTCGAGGGATCGATCAGGTGATGGAGCCCCTCGCCCCACGCGCGACGCGTGGTCGAGGAGGTCGCGATCGCGCCCCCGTCCACCTCGAGGCGGAGCAGCTCGAGGCCGAGCGCCTCGGGATCCTCGACGCCGACGTCGATCCCCGCCGAGGGGACCGCCCCGTCGACGCGAAGGTCGCCGCCCGCGTTCACGACGACCCACGACAACCCGGCATCGAGCGCCTCGGCCGTCGCGAGGTCGACCGTCCACCCCTTCGCGATGCCGCCGAGGTCGAGCCCCACCTCCGGCGGCAGCCGGAGCACCTCGCCGTCGAGCGTCACCTCGCGCCAGCGGCCGCACGACCTGCCGGGCCGGAGCGCCGCCCGGGCGCCGGCCAGGACCTCGTCGAAGTCCCGGTCGTAGCCGGCGGCGACGACGGCGTCGAGCACCGTCGGGTCGACCCGGCCGTCCGTGCGTGCGGCCGCGTCGAGAGCGTGGGCAACGATGGTCGCGAGGCCGGGGGAGACGAGCGTCGGACGGCCGGCGTTCCGGTTCACGCGGGTGAGCTCGCTGTCGCCTCGGAAGCGTGAGCACCGTCGATCCTCGTGCACGAAGACACGCTCGACACGGTCCGCCGCTCGCGCGAACGTCGGGCCTTCCTCGCCGCTGGACGCGATGATCTCGACGTCGGTGCCCATCGAGCGGAAACGATGGCGGCGCACGGCGTACGCTCCGGGCATCACGAGCCCCCCGACGACGTGGTCGAGGCGGGCGCGGACGCGGCGACGGTCGACCCGCCGGACGAGCCGGAGCTCGAGCCGCCGGAGGACCCACCGCCGACGTAGACGTACCGAACGCCCTGCTCCGGCGTCTCGCGGACGATCACCCGTCGCGTGATCTTCTTCAGGATGATGACCCGGCGCGGCTTCTGGGCGGGGTCGGCCGTCGCCGGTCTGGGCGAGACCGTGAGCGAGGCGAACGAAGAGGCGAACGTCGCGCCGCCGGCGACCCATGCGAGCGCCCGCAGGGCGCCCCGCGAGAGCCTGCGGCGCTTCGAGGCCTCAGTCATCCTCGGTTTCGTCCTCGTGGTCCTCGGACCCGTGGTCCTCGTCCTCGTGGTCCTCGGACCCGTGGTCCTCGTCCTCGTATTCCTCCGACCCGTGGTCCTCGAACCCGCTGTCGTCACCGCCACCGCCCTGGGACTGCGACGGGCCGCTCCCGAGGTTCACGACCTGGACCGGCTGGCTGCCGCCCTTCGCCTTCTTCTCGACCTTCACGGTGCGCTCGCGCACCTTCACGATCGGGTCGAGCCGCTTCGGCGTCTCGGCGACGGCGCTCCCGCCGCCGGACAGGCCGAGCGCCATGGCGAACGCTCCGCCGAGGAGCGAGGCCACGAGCCCGGCGGCCAGGAGCATCGCCTTGCGCTTCGTCATGCCGTCCTCCCTCTTGGGTTGGGTGCGCCCACCCTAGGGGGGTGCCGGTGAGCGGACCGCCAAGGCGCGGTTAAGGCCCGGCTAAGGGACCGGGGCCGAACGGACCTGCGCGGGCGGTCCCCCCGTCCGTGTCCGAGCGGGCCCGGCGGCAGGAGTCTTTCGGAGGAAGGAGGCGGCATGTTCGAGCGGATCCTCTTGGCCGTCGACGGCTCCGAGCACAGCGCGAAGGCGGTGCCGGTGGCGGGCGACCTGGCGCGCCGGTACGGAGGGGAGGTCGTCGTCCTGCACGTGCGCGAGCACGAGGTGACGTGGGGCGCCGACATCGACGTCGAGACCGCGGACGAGGCGCGTGAGCTCGTCGACGGGGTGGTGCGGGAGCTGAAGGACGTGGGCACGAACGTTCGGGGCGAGCTCGTGCGGGTACCGCTCGGTCAGACGCCCAGGGCGATCCTCGACATCGCCCGCGACGAGGGCGTCGGCCTCATCGTGATGGGGACCCGCGGGCTGTCCGACTGGGGGCGCCTGCTCATGGGCAGCGTGGCGCACAAGGTCGTGCACCTGGCCGAGGTGCCCGTCCTCGTCGTCCGCTGACTCAGCCGTCGGCCACGGCCCGGCGGATCGCCTGGAGCGCCGAGGGGTTCTCCAGGCTCGAGAGGTCGCCGGGGTCCTCCCCCGACACGGCCGCTCGGATCGCCCGCCGCACGATCTTCGCCGAGCGCGTCCTCGGCAGCTCGTCGACGAGCACCACCCGGCTCGGTCGGAAGGCCTTCCCCAGGTGCTCGGCGACGAGGTCCGCGAGCTCGACCTCGAGCGCACCGTCCCCGGCGCGCGCCCGCGTCACGACGAAGCACCACACCGCCTCGCCCTTGACGGGGTGCGGGATGCCCACCGCCGCGGCCTCGGCGACGGCCGGGTGGCCGGCGAGCACGCTCTCGACCTCCGCCGGCCCGAGGCGCTTGCCGGCCAGGCTGATCGTGTCGTCCGAGCGCCCGTGGAGGAACCAGAAGCCGTCCTCGTCGACGCTCGCCCAGTCGCCGTGCACCCACATCCCGAGGAAGCGGCGCCAGTACGTGTCCAGGTACCGGTCCGGGTCGCCCCAGATGCCGCGCGTCATCCCGGGCCACGGCTGCCGGCAGACGAGCTCGCCCACCTCGCCCGGGCCGACGGGCTCGCCGTTCACGTCCACCACCGCGACGTCCATGCCGAGCGCCGGACCCCGCAGCGTGCACGGCTTCAGCGGGGCGATCGGGTGCGGGGACAGGAAGCACGCGCCGACCTCCGTCCCGCCCGAGAGGTTGACGATCGGGCACCGGCCCTCGCCGACGACCTCGAAGAACCAGCGCCACGGCTCCGGGTTCCACGGCTCGCCCGTCGAGGCCAGGATCCGCAGGCTCGAGCGGTCGTGCCGCCGCACCGGCTCCTCGCCGTGCGGGATCAGCGCGCGGATCAGCGTCGGCGACACGCCCAGGTGCGTGATCCGGTGGCGCTCGACCATGTCCCACAGCCGGTCCGGACCCGGGTGGTTCGGCGCCGTGTCCGAGAGGAACACGGTCGCGCCGAGCGCGGTCGCCCCGACGACCTCCCACGGCCCCATGATCCAGCCGAGGTCGGCGAACCAGTAGAGGATCTCGCCGGGGTGGACGTCGGTCTGGTACGCGACCTCCTCGGCGATCTTCACGAGGAACCCGCCGTGGACGTGGACGGCGCCCTTCGGTCGGCCGGTCGTCCCGCTCGTGTACGCGATGAGCAGCGGGTGCTCGGGGTCGAGCTCGCGGGTCTCGAACCGGCCGGGCTGCGCGGCGAGCAGCTCGTCCCAGCGCTCGTCGCGGCCGCTCGTCCACGGCGCGTCGTCGCGCCCGAGCCGCGACCACACGACGACGCGCTCGACGCTCGGCGCCTGTGCCACAGCGTCATCGGCGATCTCCTTCATCGCGACCGGCCGCCCGCGTCGCGGGAAGCCGTCCGCGGTGATCAGGACCTTCGCGCCGGCGTCGTTCAGGCGGACGGCGACCGCATCGGCGGCGAACCCTGAGAACAGCGGGAGGAAGATCGCTCCGAGCTTCGCACAGGCCATGACGGCGACGACGGCCTCGGGCGACATCGGCAGGAAGATGCCGACCGTGTCGCGCTCGCCCACGCCGAGCGACGCGAGCCCGTGCGCAAGGCGGTCGGCCGTCTCGCGCAGCTCGCGGTACGTGACCCGGCGGACCGAACCCTCCTCGCCCTCCCACTTCACCGCCACCGCGTCCGGCGTCCGCTCGGCCCACCGGTCGACGCAGTTGTGCGCGAGGTTCACGCGCCCGCCGCCGAACCACGTCGTCCACTCGATCCCGGCCGAGGTGTCGAGCACGCGCTCGTACGGCCGCGAGAACTCGATGCCGAGGTCGCGCACGACCGCGTCCCAGAACCAGGCGACGTCCTGGACCGAGCGCCGGACGAGCTCCTCCTCGGTCCCGATCGCGTTCGCGCGCATGAACCGGGTGACGTTCGCGCGCTCGACGTACGCCTCGGAGGGTCTCCACACGATCGTCACGGGACCGTCCATGCCTCCACGGGAACCTGGCCGGTAGGCTCTGACCTCGGAAGCCTATGGCCGACGACCGGAACCCGCAGACGGGGCGTCACCCGCACGTGCGCCGAGTGCTCCTCGCGAGCACGGCGGCGCTGTCGGCGCTCGTCATGCTGGTCGGCATCGCCGGCGCGGGCGCCTACCTCTGGACGAACTCCCAGATCAACGTCATCCCGGAGGTCGTGTCCTCGCCGGGCGCCGACGCCGAGGACGAGCAACCCGATATCGCCGGCAGATGCGACACGCGGTCCTGCAACTACCTGCTGCTTGGCAGCGACTCCCGCGAGGGGCTCACGAAGGAGGAGCAGATCGCCTTCGGCACGGACGAGGACATCGGTGGCGAGAACCGCTCGGACACGATCATCCTCGTCCACACCGAGCCGAAGCAACGTGAGGCGGTGTTCCTGTCCTTCCCTCGGGACCTGTGGGTCGAGATCCCCGGCCAGGGCGAGGGCAAGATCAACGCGGCGTTCGAGGGCGGCATCGACAAGGGCGGAGCCCAACGCGTCGCCCGCACGATCACGAACCTCACCGGTATGCGCATCAACCACGTGCTGTACGTGGACCTCGCCGGGTTCCAGGGTCTCGTCGACACCCTCGGCGGCGTCGACATGTGCGTGCCGTACCCGATGGTCGACCCGCTGACCGGGCTGGATATCGACGCAGGGTGCCAGCGTTTCGACGGCGCGACGGCGCTCGCCTACGTCCGGACCCGCCACCAGGTCTGCGACAAGATCCCCGACTTCGCCAGGATCGGTCGGCAGCAACAGTTCCTGCGCGCCGTCATCTCGAAGCTGCTCTCGCCCGCCGAGCTGCTGTCGCTCCCGACCCTGGTGCCCGACCTCGTGGAGAACTTCGTCGTCGACGAGGGCCTCGCGAACCCGGCCGAGCTCGTGTACCTGGCCGGCCAGCTGAACGGCGTGAACACTGGTGCGGCCGACTTCCGCTCGGTCCCGACCACGACCGACGGCATCTACGTGAGCGGGCAGTACCTGTCGATCGTCCGCGCGGTGGAGCCGGCCGCGAGCGACCTGTTCGAGGCCTTGCGCGAGGGCAAGCCCCTCGGCGAGCTGGGGAAGGAGCTGCCGCAGACCCCGCCGTCGCCGGCGAACGTCGCGGTCGAGGTCTACGACCGCGGCTCGCTCGGGGGGGCGTTCGAGGTGCTGCAGACGCTCACCCAGGGCGGGTTCCTGACGTCGCCGGCCCCCCTCGACCACACGGCGCTCGGCGAGAAGGTGAAGGGCTCGGTCATCCTGTTCGCGCCGGGCGAGGAGGCCAAGGCCGAGGTCGTCGCCCAGTACGTCCGCGGCCTCGAGATGCAGCCCGCGCCGAAGAGCGTGCTCGGCGACGCCGACGTTGCCATCCTGATCGGGCCGAACTACGAGCCGCCGGACCTCACCGGCGCCCCCCCGCAGTCGAGCGCGGACTGCTCGACATGAGGGCGCTCGTGCTCTCGGGCGGCGAGGGCTCCCGCCTGCGGCCGATCACGCACACGAACGCGAAGCAGCTGATCCCGATCGCGAACACGCCGATCCTGTTCCACGTCCTGTCGGCGATCCGCGACGCCGGCATCACGCAGGTCGGTATCGTCGTCGGCCAGACCGCCGACGAGGTCCGGGCGGCCGTCGGCGACGGTGCCGCGTGGGGCCTCGACGTGCGGTACATCCCGCAGCCCGCGCCGCTCGGCCTGGCGCACGCCGTCCTCACGGCACGCGACTTCGTGCGCGGCGAGCCGTTCGTGATGTACCTGGGCGACAACGTCCTGCTCGAGGGCATCACGGACTTCGTCCGCGAGTTCGAGCGCACGAGGCCCGACGCCCAGATCTTCCTCGCGCGCGTCCCCGAGCCCGAGCGCTTCGGCGTCGCGGTCCTCGAGGGCGAGCGGGTGACGCGGCTCGTCGAGAAGCCGAGGGAGCACATCTCGGACCTCGCGCTCGTCGGCGTGTACCTGTTCGACGACCAGGTCCTCGAGGCCGCCGAGGCGATCCGGCCGTCGTGGCGCGGCGAGCTCGAGATCACGGACGCGATCCAGTGGCTGATCGACCACGGCCGGACGGTCCGTGCGCGGATGGTGAAGGGCTGGTGGAAGGACACCGGCAAGCCCGAGGACCTGCTCGAGGCGAACCGCATGATGCTCTCGACGCTCGGGCCGCGGATCGACGGCGAGGTCGACGCGGACTCGCGGGTGGAAGGCACCGTCGTCGTCGAGGCCGGTGCGAAGATCGTCGGCTCGACCGTCGTCGGACCGGCGATCGTCGGGGCCGGCACGATCGTCGAGGGATCCACGATCGGACCCGACGCCGCGATCGGCGGCGGCTGCGAGGTCCGGGGAAGCACGGTCACCGACTCGATCGTGATGGAGGGATGCCGGATCGTCGGCGTCCCCGGCATCACGGGCTCGATCCTCGGCCGCGGCGTCGAGGTCCGTCACGCCAGCCCGGGCGGCCTGCACCGACTGGTCCTCGGCGACCAGAGCCGCGTCGAGTTCGAGTAGCGGCTAGGCTTCCTGCCGTGCGAGCCGTCATCGACGCGCGTCCCGCGCTCGACCCCGGGCGGACCGGCGTCGGACACTACACCCGGCAGCTGATCCGGCACCTCCCGCTCGTCGACGCCGAGGACCGCTACGTCGCCTGGTACCTCCACGCGCGAGGCCTCTTCCGACGCAAGCGGTTCTTCGCGGACGTCGGCGCGCCGAACCTGGAGGAGTCCGCGAGCCGGTTCCCGGCGCGCGTGTTCCAGCCGGTCTCGTGGCGACTCCGGCTCCCGCGGGTCGAGTGGCTGACCGGCGACTTCGACGTGCTGCTCGCGACGAACTTCCTGCCGCCGCCGACCGGACGCATGGACCGCACGGTGCTGGTGGTCCACGACCTGGCGTGGGCCGTCTATCCGGAGACGGCGCCCCAGATCGACGATCGATGGCGACGGCGGTTCGCGAAGGCGGTGCGCCGGTGCGGGGCGGTGATCGTGCCCTCGGTCTCGGCGAAGGGGGACCTCGTCGGGCGCTACGGCGTGCCCGAGGAGCGGGTCCACGCGGTCGCGCACGGCGTCGACGCATCCGCGTTCGCGGCCGTCACCGACGCGGAGGTCGAGCGCGCCCGCGAGCGCTTCGGGATCCCCGGGACGTACGTCCTGTTCGTCGGCGGGCTCGAGCCGCGGAAGAACCTCGTCGCGCTCGCGCGCGCCTTCGCGGCGTCCGGCGTGGACGCCACGCTCGTGATCGCCGGCGGGCGCGTGCGCTGGTTCCCGGCCGAGGAGGCGCGCGTGTGGGCCGCGGTCCGGGCGCTCGACGAACCCGTGCGCTCGCGCGTCGTGATGACCGGCTACGTGAGCGACGAGGACAAGCACGTGCTCCTCGCCGGGGCCGAGGCGCTCGCGTACCCGTCGCTCTACGAGGGGTTCGGGTTCCCGGTGATCGAGGCGATGGCCGCCGGCACGCCGGTGCTGACCTCGAACGTCTCCTCGCTCCCCGAGGTGGCCGGCGAGGACGCGCTGCTCGTCGACCCGAGGGACGAGCAGGCGATCGCGCATGGCCTGCGACGGATCCTCACCGACCGCGACCTGCGCGAGCGCCTCGTCGGCCCGGGTCGCGCGCGCGCCGCCGGCTTCACGTGGGAGACGGCCGCGCGCCGCACCGCCGACGTGTTGCGCTCCGTGGCGTCGACCGCCCGCGGGTAGACTCGGGCGGCCATGGGCGACCGCCGCCGGATCCTCGTGACGGGGGGGGCCGGGTTCATCGGCTCCCACCTCGTCGACCACCTGCTCGAGCGTCCGGAGACCGAGGTCACCGTCCTCGACAAGCTCACGTACGCCGGCACGCGCGCGAACCTCGCCGAGCACGAGGCAGACCCTCGCTGCGCGTTCGTGCTCGGGGATGTCGCGGACGCCGACGTGGTGCTCCCCCTCGCCGAGCAGGCCGACCACGTCGTCCACGCGGCCGCCGAGTCGTTCGTCGATCGCAGCATCGAGGACTCGCGCGCGTTCGTCGTCTCGAACGTCCTGGGCACGCAGGTCGTGCTCGAGGCCTGCCGCCAGACCGAGACGCCGATGACGTTCGTCTCGACCGACGAGGTCTACGGCGCGAACACCGAGGGAGGGCTGTTCGACGAGCGCGACCCCTTCCGTCCCAGGAGCCCGTACGCGGCGAGCAAGGCCGGGGCCGACCTGCTGTGCCACGCGTACGTCGTGACGTACCGCATGCCGGTGACGACGGTCCGGGGGACGAACACGTACGGCCCGCGGCAGCACCCGGAGAAGGCGATCCCGACGTTCGCGCTCGCGGCGCTCGACGAGCGGCCGCTGCCCGTGTACGGGCGCGGGGAGCAGCGCCGCGAGTGGCTCTACGTCCGCGACTTCGTCGCCGCGATCGCCACGGTCATGGACTCGGGCGAGCCGGGCGGGATCTACAACATCGGGGGCGGCCACGAGCTGACGAACGTCGACCTCGCGCGCGCGGTGCTCCGGACCGTGGGCGCCGAGCACGCGACCATCTCGTTCGTGCAGGACCGGCCGGGGCACGACTTCCGCTACGGCGTGCGCTGGGAGCGGCTCGCGCGACTCGGCTGGAGCCCGGAGGTCCCGTTCGAGGAGGGCCTGGCGCTCACCGTGGCCTGGTACCGCGAGCACCGCGACTGGGTCGAGGCCATCCTCGAGGGCTCGGCCGTGCGATGAGGCTGCTCGTCACCGGCGCCGGGGGCGGGCTCGGCCGAGCGTTCCTCGACGTCGTCCCGGGCCACCACGACGTCGTGCCGCTCACGCACGCGGAGCTCGACGTCGGCGACCACCACGCCGTGATGCGGACCGTCGTGCCGCTCCGACCCGAGGCGATCCTGTCCTTCGGCGCGTTCACGAAGGTCGACGCGTGCGAGGCCGAGCCCCAGCGCGCTTACCGCGACAACGCGCTCGGCCCGCAGAGCCTGGCGCTGGCGGCGCGCGCGTGCGACGCGGTCCTGTTCCACGTCTCGACCGACTACGTGTTCGACGGGGAGAAGGGGAGCGCCTACGACGAGCTCGACGCGCCGAACCCGCAGAGCGTGTACGCGCGGAGCAAGCTCGCGGGGGAGGAGCGCGTTCGGGCGGTCCTCCCCGAGCACGTCCTCGTCCGGACCGGGTACGTCTTCGGCGGCGGGGACGACTTCCTCACCGGCGCGATGCGACGCCTCGCCGAGGGCGGGATCGCCGGCGGCCTGGCGGACCGGACCGGAACGCCGACGTACGTGCGGCACCTGGCCGACCGCGTGCTTCCGCTCCTGCTCTCGATGCGGTTCGGCACGTATCACCTCGTCGGACCCGAGGCCACCACGTGGTTCGACGTCCTCGGGCGGCTGAAGGACCTCGGCGACCTGCGGGGAGACGTGGCGGCGCAGCGCGCCCAGGACCTGGCGCTCCCCGCCCCGCGCCCCCGGAACTCCGCGCTGACGAGCCTGTTCGCGGCCGAGGTCGGCGTGCCGCCGATGCCGCCGCTCGACGACGCCCTGCGCGAGCTCCTCGCGCGGTCCTGACCTGCCAGGTGGCCGCCCCCCGGGCCCTCGGGTAGGCTCTCGCGCGTTCGCATGGGGCTCCGGCGTCGTCCACCTCGCCCGCTCCCGCTCGTCGCCGCGCTCGCCGCGCTCCTCGCCGCGTGCTCGACCGCCCGAGGGCGAGCCGCGCGGCTCGAAGAGCCCGCAGCCGTCCTGGAGCCCGAGCGTCATCACGACCGGAAGCCCCGAGGGCGGCTTCGACGCCGCGTCCCTGGAGATCGAGTTCCCGATCAAGCACGTCGTGTTCCTCATCAAGGAGAACCGGACGTACGACCACATGTTCGGCACGTTCCCAGGCGGGAACGGCGTGACCGTGGGGATGGACCAGGGCGTCGAGCGACCGCTCGTCCGCGGCACCGACGGGCGAACGCCCGGCGACATCCCGCACTGCTACCAGTGCGCGCTCGCGGCGTGGAACGACGGGGCGATGGACGGGTTCGACCAGGGCGAGCACGGCGACTGGGCGTACACGCAGCTCCGGAAGAACCAGCTGCCGAACTACTGGCACTGGGCGAAGGAGTTCGTGCTGTTCGACAACTTCTTCGCGAGCGCGCACGGCCCCTCGTTCCCGAACCACCTGTACTCGATCGCCGCGACCTCGGGCGGGGCGCACGACAACCCGCGGCGGATCCCCGGGGTGACCCACGGCTCGAACACGTTCGGCTGCGACGCGCCGCCCGAGCAGCTGGTCGAGGTCGAGGACTCGGAGGGGCGGATCAAGAAGGTCCACCCGTGCTTCGACTTCCAGACCGAGGGCGACCTGCTGAACCGCGCCGGGATCCCGTGGGCCTACTACGCCGCGAGCGAGGATCAGCGCGGCTACATCTGGTCTGCGTACTCGGCGATCCGCCGCTACCGCGAGAACCCGGACAAGTGGCAGCGCCACATGTTCCCGGTCGACAACGTCGTCCAGGACATCCTGGCGAACAAGTTGCCGCCGGTGACCTGGGTCACCCCTCGGTTCGAGGTCTCGGAGCACCCCGAGTACAACTTCTGCCACGGCGAGAACTGGTCCACGAAGGTGATCAACGCGATCATGCGCTCGGACATGTGGGAGTCGACCGCGATCTTCCTCACGTGGGACGACTACGGCGGCTTCTACGACCACGTGGCGCCGCCGCAGGTGGACGGGTTCGGCTTCGGGATCCGCGTCCCGACGATCGTGATCAGCCCGTACGCGAAGGAGGGCGCGATCTCGGGCGAGCTCGGAGAGTTCTCGAGCGTGCTCCGGTTCATCGAGGACAACTGGGGCCTCAACCAGCTCACCCGCCGCGACCGGGAGGCCACGCCGATGCTGAGCGCCTTCGACTTCGACCAGGAGCCGCGCGAGCCCGACCCGCTGCCGCTGCGCGAGGATTGCGAGGGCTCGATCTGGGGCCCCGCGAACTGAGCACTCCCGGCGCCGTCGGCTCAGTCCTCGAACAGTGACGCCGGGATGTGGAGGGACAGGACGCTCGCCAGGATCGCCACGTCGATCGCGACGCCGATCAGCAACCATCGGTGGAAGAACAGCAGCATCAGGACCAGGGAGATCGCGGACCCGACGACGGCGGCCGGCTCCCACAGGTCGGCGCTCGCGAGCAGCGCGACGCCCGAGATCGCGAGCGCGATCGCGCACGCGACCGCGAGCGTCCCGGCGACGACTTTCGCCGCGGAGGAGTGGAGCCCGAGCGTCCTGGCGAACCACCGGTCCTCGGGCACGAAGGGATAGCGCGGATCGTCCTCGGGCCTGGGCCTCAGGTACAGGAGATGGACGAGCCCGTGGGCGATGAGGAACAGGCCGACGCCGAGGCGGACCATCGGATCACCTCCGCCTCGACCCTACCGTGCGGAGCTACCGCGGATCGTGGGCACGGCGTGGTGAGCCGCGCCCCGTGGGCAGGGTCGGCGCGGATCGACTCCGTGAAGCCCGCGCGTGACCGCTACCGCTTGCGGGCCTTCCAGACCTCCTCGCTCGGCCAGCGTCGCGCCCACTCCGGCTTGACCCAGGGGAAGCGGGTCGTGGCGCCATCGGGCGCTTGGAGCTCGACCAGGTCCTCGATCTCGAAGCCGTTCGAGCGCAGGAGGCGGATCCAGTCACCGTGGGGGATGTGGAACTCGGTCGAGCCGTCCTCGGCCCAGTCGAACCGGTGCATCCCGAAGTGGTCGCGATGCAGGTGCTCGCCGACCGGCGCGTCCTCGTCCAGCGGCGTGCAGATCATCGCGACGTAGGAGTTGCCGAGGAACGCGAGCCGCCCGCCAGGCCGCAGGATCCGCGCCGCCTCCGGGATCCACGCGTACGGGTCGCACCAGATCGCCGCGCCGAACTCCGAGATCGCGAGGTCGAAGCTCGCGTCGGGGAACGGCGTGCGCTCGGCGTCACCGTGGACGAGCGGGAAGCGCAGATCGAACTCGTCCTGGAACCGCCGGGCCGTCGCGAGCTGCACGGTCGAGTTGTCCAGGCCGATCGGCCTGGCGTCGCGCCGGGCGAGCCAAGCCGAGACGTAGGCCGTGCCGCACCCGAGCTCGACGGCGTCGAGGCCCTCGACGTCCGCGAGCATGCCGACCTCGGCCTCGGGGACGCCCCAAGTGCCCCACGTCGGCTCGTCGCTCGCCCAGCTGGCGTGGCCCGGCTCGACGAACTCCTCGGCGAAGACGTCCCAAGCGGCACGGTTGCGGGCGACGTGGTCCTCGGTCACGTCGTGAACACTACGCCTCGGGCGCTACATATCGTCCGGCCCGTCCGGAGGTGCCTCGGCCAGCGCGGCGGCGAGGAAGCGGTAGGTCCATTCCTCGGCGAACCTCCGGGAATCAGCGAACACGACGGGCACCTCCGGGTAGCGCAGCTGCAGCCGGGCCAGCATGTCCGCGAGCCAGGCGCCCGAGACGTGCTCGAGCTTGAACAGCGCCGAGTACCGTCCCTCCACAACAACCGCCGCGGACGGGATCTCGGCGAGCCGCTGGAGCTGGAACGCGAGCGTGCCGTCCGAGAGCGATGCGGCGAGGTTCTCCAGGGTCTTGCGCTCCACGCTCGCGACGGGATCGCCCTCGGCGACGACCGCGTAGTCGCCGGCCGTCAGCGCCATCCGCTCCGTCACGACACTCCGTCCCGCGAACCGGTACGGGTAGCGCTCGCGCGTGTCGATCGCGATGTCGAACCCTCCGGGGATCGCGCGGGCGCGGGGGATCCGCGCACCCGGGTTCGCCGCCATCGCCGCCTTCCGCGTCTGCCAGAAGATCGCAGGACGGCCGCGGGTCTCGGTGAAGACGAACTGCGAGTGGGTCAGGCGTGAGCGATCCAGGACGAGATCGATCACCGCCCCGCGACGACGGCACGAGGCGACCGGGGTCTCCTCCATGATCTCGGCGCCCGCCGGCCAGTCCTCCTCGAACGGGTGGCAGTAGACGCGCGAGGCTCGCGGCCACGTGTCCCGTGCCTTGAGCACGAGCCCACCCTGGATCGGCAGCCGCAGCAGGTACGGGAGCTTGCTGTCCTCCTGCGGGTTCCGCGCGATCGTGAAGACACCGGCCATGACCTGCCGTGGCACCGTACCCGCTCCGAGCCCTCCCGTCTCGCATACTTGTTCCGGTCGTGAAGGAGGGGACGAGATGATCGCTCGGGTGTGGTTCGGCCGGACGAAGGCGGAGGACTACGACGCCTACCTCGCGTACCTGGAGGAGAGCGGGGTCGCCACGCTGAAGGAGACACCGGGGAACCGTGGCGTCATGGTGTGGCGCCGCCTCGAGGGGGACGAGGCCGAATTCGGCGTGATCTCGCTCTGGGACTCGCTCGAGGACATCCAGGCCTTCGCCGGCGAGGACATCGAGGTCGCCCGCTACTTCCCCGAGGACGAGCGCTTCCTCCTCGAACTGACCCCCAGCCTCAAGCACTTCGAGGTGGCGCGGGAAGGGTAGCCTCGAGCATCTCAGCCTTCGCTCAGTTCGAGATGCTGGAGAGCGAGCCGGAATGCCTCAGCCGGCAGCTCGCTCCAGTCGGCGAACGGGGTATGCGCTGAGGCCGAGACGTTCGCGATCTCGTCGCCCTCGTCGTCGATGACGGTGATGGTCACGAGCACATCCATGGGCTCGATGATCACCCGTCCAGCTGGCAAGGTCTGTGAGATACCGCACACCCGACCTCGTATGGTGCGAGCCATGGGCGTTGCCGCCGATCCACGGGCGTTCACCCGCGACCTCCTCAGGTGGGGGAGGGCGAACAGACGTCACTTCCCATGGCGGACCGAAACGGACCCGTTCCGGATCCTCGTTGCAGAGGTGCTGCTCCAGCGCTCGCGCGGGAAGACGGTGGCGAAGGTGTACGAGGCGCTCTTCGATCGCTGGCCGGATGCGGAGATGCTCGCGAAGGCGCGTACCTCGTCGATCCGGGCCGTGATCCGCCCCCTCGGACTCACCCGCCGGGCCGAGATCCTTCGTAACCTCGCCCGCTCGGTCGTCGAGCTCGGTGCCGTGCCCGGGACGGTCGACGGCCTGCTCGCCCTTCCCGGGGTGGGGCCATACGCGGCGCACGCAACCCTCGTCGTCGCTTTCGGCCGCCGTGCGGCCACCGTCGATGGGGTGACCGCGCGCGTCTACCGCAGGTACTTCGGCCTCTCGGGCGAGCGGCCACCCTCGATCGACACCGAGCTCTGGGATCAGGTCGAGGCCGTGACGCCGCGCCGTGGCGTTCGCGAGTGGAACTGGGCCGTCCTCGATCTGGCCTCGACGACGTGTCTGCCGCGCGTCCCGCGGTGCGGCGTGTGTCCCCTTCAGTCGCATTGTCGCTGGTCACAGACGATGGCACAGGAGCGTGTCGGTCCCTCGGCGTAGAAGTGCTACGATCGCCCGGATCACAGGATCGTGATCCTTCCCCCGCGCGGCATCCTGAGAAGGGGACGGGACTTGAGGCAAGAGCGCAGGGCGCGGGGGACCTCCGCGCCGGCCGGCCGGGTCGTCGAGCTGTTCGCCGGCGTGGGCGGTTTCCGGCTCGGTCTCGAGTCTGCCGGCTGGGAGGTCATCTGGGCGAACCAGTGGGAGCCCAGCACGAAGGCTCAGCACGCGTTCGCCTGCTACGTCTCGCACTTCGACACCGGGATCCACGTGAACGAGGACATCAACGTGGTCCTCGACGAGATCGATGCCGGGAAGCGCGAGGACATCCCCGAGCACGACCTCCTCGTCGGAGGGTTCCCGTGCCAGGACTACTCGGTCGCAAAGACCCTCAATCAGGCCCACGGCATCGAGGGCAAGAAAGGCGTCCTCTGGTGGTCGATCTACCGGATCCTCGAGCGGAAGCGGCCTCGACTCGTCTTCCTCGAGAACGTCGACAGGCTCCTGAAGTCACCGGCCACGCAGCGGGGTCGCGACTTCGCGATCATCTTGGCGTGCCTGTCGGACCTCGGGTACCTGGTCGAGTGGCGGGTCGTGAACGCGGCCGACTACGGCTTCCCGCAGCGACGCCGACGGGTCTTCATCATCGGTCACCTCGTCGAGGACGAGCCGCGTTGGGATGGGCCGACAGCGTGGCTCCTCTCGGACGGTGCGCTGGCCCGTGCGCTTCCCGTGATGCCGCACGAGTCGGCGGTCGTGTCGATAGAGGGAACAGAGGTGCCGAACCTCATCCTGAAGGGGCATCCTGCGCAAATCACTCAGGAGTTCGGCTGGGGCCGCGTGAGCACGCCGTTCCGGAACGGTGGCGTCATGTGGAACCGGAGGGTGTGGTCGCTCGACACCAGCGCCCGGTACGACGGTCCCAGGGCGGTGCTCGGCGACGTTCTCCAAGCGGACAAGGACGTGCCGCCCGAATTCTTCATCCCTGAGGACAAGCTTGAGCAGTGGCGCTACCTGAAGGGAGCAAAACGCGAGGAGCGCACGGCGAGGAATGGCCACCGGTACTTCTATACGGAAGGGGCCATTCCATTCCCCGACACGCTGGAGATACCATCCCGGACGATTCTGACTGGTGAGGGTGGGGCGACGCCTTCTCGCTTCAAGCACATTGTGCGTAGTGCGGATGGTCGCTTCCGCCGACTCACTCCGATAGAACTGGAGCGCCTCAACGGGTTCCCCGACGACTGGTCGAATACGGGTATGTCCGACGGCCGCCGAGCTTTCACGATGGGCAACGCGCTGGTCATCGGGCTCGTCGATCGCGTGGCCCATTCCCTGCCGCAAGCAACTGGGCGCCGCTATCCGGTCTCCGTGTACGCCTAGCTGTGGTGACGCGCGTGAGCCGTTGGCAGAGTGGGGCTCCCGTCAGCCGCTGCGCAGGCTAGCCTCCTCCTGAACACGTACTCGCTTCTTCGTTCCGAATGCACCAGACGGGGAGTCAGGGGGCTTGTCCAGGAACAGGCCGACAAGCATGAGGGGAACGGAGAAGGAGGGCTGCATCAGCCCAATGGTTCTCCGTGCCCCCTCGAACGTTGTGACGCTTGGGTCCATCGAACCCCAGGACTTGAGGGCCTGGGATGCAACCACGACGACCCCCACTGCAACCTCATACTGCAGGAGCGTCGGATCCGTTGCGTTGGCGGCATTCAAGCGCAATACGATGCGCTCGAGGTAAGAGTCGTTGTTGAAGGCGATTTCGATGCCGAGGAAGTCCTTCCAGAAGTCCATCTTTCGGTCGGGCAACCCGTTCTGAGGCCTGTATACGGGCACCTGATGACTCCATCCCTTCTCGGCGGACAGGAGTGACTCGAACAGGACGTTGATTGCCCGTTGGGCGCCAACTGGCGCACCGCCGAGCACCTCGACTTGGGTCCGTTCCACTTGCTCGGCCGAGATGGTTGAAGCCAAGGCGAGGAACTCGTGCCAATGAGGCCAATGCAACAGAAACTTGTCCGCGTGCCGGTAGGGCTGTAGCTCACACTTCAAAGCCTGGTACCTCCATCTGCGCGATTGTGGCCAAGGGCGCCGAGGAGCGCAAGGTCGCTGGCCCGTCTGCCGATTCCATGCGAGCTGATAGCTTCGCGGGGCGGCTGTTCCCCCAGTGCTACCCTCATCTGGCCGATGAGCAGCGACAACGACACGCGGGACGCGCTCGCGCGGGAGATGTACTGGGCCGAGGAGGCCACCCCGCGCTCGAGGATGGATACCGCCGCCGTGCGGGACGCCCTGCACGACTTCGCCGCCCTCATGCGCGACGACGAGAAGCAGCTCATCCCGCGGGGGGAGCCGAACCTGTCCTCGCGCTCGAAGTGGCGGCGACGGCTGAAGTTCCGCTTGTTCCGCCTCTACCGGCCGATCTCGTGGCGGTACGACCGGCTGCTCGGCGACCTGGGTGAGCTGAACGCGGCGCTGGCGGACCGGGTCGCGCAGCTGGAGGCCGAGGTCGAGCGCCTGCGCGCGAAGGCGGGCGACAAGTGAGGATCGCGGTCGTCCACCCGCAGACGCCGTTCACGCGCGGCGGGGCCGAGACCCACACGGAGGCCCTCGTCGCCGCGCTGAAGAAGGCGGGCCACGAGGCCGAGGAGGTCGTGATCGCCGGCAAGTGGTACCCGGCGACCGAGCTCGTGCACCAGATGGCCGTGTGGCGCTCGCTCGACCTGGCCGAGTCCAACGGCCTGCCGATCGACATGGTCATCGCGCTGAAGTTCCCCGCCTACCTGGTCCCGCACGAGCGCAAGGTCGTGTGGCTGATCCACCAGCACCGCAGCGCCTACGAGCTCTGGGACCACCCGGAGTTCGCCGACCTGTCCCGGCAGGAGGGGGGGCCGGCGGTCCGCGACATGGTCTGGCGCTCGGACCGGATCGCGCTCGGCGAGGCGAAGCGGATCTTCACCAACTCGCAGAACGTGCGGGACCGCCTGTGGTCCTCGATCCGCCTGTCGAGCGAGGTCCTGTACCACCCCTCGCCGGTCGTCGAGGCGCTCCTGCCGATGGAGCCCGGCCCATATGGCGACGCGATCTTCTACCCGAGCCGACTGGAGTCGCTGAAGCGCCAGTCGCTCGTGGTCGAGGCGATGCAGCACGTCACCACGCCCGTCCGGCTGATCCTCGCGGGCGGCGGGCCCGACGAGCCGGCGATCCGCGACCAGATCGCGAAGCTCGGCGTCGGGAGCAGGGTGCAGCTCGCGGGCCGCGTGCCCGACGAGCGCCTGTACGAGCTCTACCTGGGCGCGCTCGGCGTGTACAACGGCCCGTTCGACGAGGACTACGGCTACGTCACGATCGAGGGCTATGCGGCGCATCGGCCGGTCGTCACCCTCACCGACGCCGGCGGCCCGCTCGAGTTCGTGGCCGACGGCGAGACCGGGCTGGTCACCCCGCCCGAGCCGAAGGCGATCGCCGAGGCGTTCGACCGGCTGTACGTCGATCGCGCGCTCGCGAAGCGGCTCGGGCAGGCCGGCAACGCCGCCCTGCGCGAGCGCGTTCCCGGCTGGCCCGAGGTCGTCGCCCGCCTCACGGAGTGATGGTGCGCAACCCGATCGCCGGCGCCGCCCGACGGATCCTCCACTGGGACCACCGGATGGACCCGAGGATCGCGTACCTGTCGCCGCTCCCGCCGGCGCAGACGGGCATCGCGAGCTACTCGAAGGCGGTGCTCGACGGCCTGTCGAGGATCGGGTACGGCCGCGACGGCCACAGCCTGGACCCGATCTGGCCGATCGAGCCGCGGCACGAGGGCACGATCCCGTGGCACGCGATGGGCGTCTACCACCTGGGCAACAACGTCGGGTTCCACCGCGACATCTACCGGCACGCGATCCAGACCCCAGGGCTCGTGGTGATCCACGACCTGGCGCTCGACGACTTCGTGCGCGGGATGATCGCGGGGGGCGACCCGCTCGGGCACCAGGCCATGCGCGAAGGTCTCGTGAACGCTCCCAAGCTCGATGGGTTCGTGGACGCCGTCCTCAACGAGCCGCTCCGCATCCCGTTCGTGGCGCACGCGGCCCGGCGGGCCCGCGGCATCGTCGTCCACTCGGCCTTCGTCGAGCGCTACCTGCGCGCGTTCGGGTGCCGGACCCCCGTGTACGTGGTCCCGCACCCGGTGGTCGAGAGCGAGGCGGCCGTCCGCGCCGCCGAGCGCCGTCGCCCGGTCCTGCGCGCCGGCCTGGAGCCGCTCGGCATGCGCCGTCTGGTCGTCGCCGCGGGCGACATGAACGAGGCGAAGATGCTGGACCGCGTGCTGGCCGCCATCGCCCGCCTGCCCGAGGACGTCCACCTGGCCATCGTCGGCCGTCGGATCGAGGGCTACGACGTCGACGCGGTCGTGCGCGCGAGCGGTTCGGGCGCCCGCGTCTCGCTCCTGTCCGACGTCACCGACGCGGAGTTCCTGGGATGGCTCTGCGCCGCGGATGTGGCCGTGGACCTGCGCTTCCCGCACCGCGGGGAGGTGAGCGGCTCGCTCGCCCGGGCGATGCAGTGCGGTCGGGCGACCGTGGTGAGCGGAACCGGGACGTACCTGGACGTGCCGGCTCACCGGGTCGTGCACGTCTCGCCCGGCCGGGTCGCACCCGAGGAGCTGGCCGCGACGTTCGGCCGCTTGCTCGAGGACCCGGATCTGCGCGCGCGGATCGGCGGGGCGGCGCGCGAGCACATGGTGTGGCTCGCGAGCACCGAGGCCACGGCACGCGCGTACGAGGAGGCGATCGACGGCACGCTCGCGCTCGTCCAGGACCCCACGCGGCGGGCGCTGGCGCGGTGGGCCGGCGCCCTGGTCGACATGGGTCTGTCCGAAGCCGACCTGGACCGCGGCTACGGCACCACGTACGCGCGGGCGCTCGACCAGTTCGTCCCCTCCGACGAGGAGGCGTCGTGACGATCGCGGCCGGCCAGGTCGAACGGACCTCGGAGCCGCCGCGCCTGCGGGTCGTCCCGCGCCTGCGCGTGCTCGTCGCGCATCGCGAGATCCTGATGAACCTGGTCCGCAAGGAGCTGAAGGTCAAGTACACGGCCTCGGTGCTGGGCGCGATCTGGTCGCTGCTGAACCCGCTCGTCTACCTGGCCGTCTTCTCGTTCGTGGCCAGGGTGCTCGGGGCGGGGATCCCGTACTTCCACGTCTACCTGCTGTCGGGGCTCCTCGGGTGGAACCTGTTCAGCTCCGCCCTCACCGCCGGGTCGCGCTCGGTCCTGGACAACGCGAACCTGGTGAAGAAGGTCGCCTTCCCGCGCGAGATCCTGCCGCTGTCGGCCGTGGGCGTCGCGCTCGTCGACTTCCTGCTGCAGTCGGTCGTGCTGATCCTGTTCATCCTGCTGTCCGGGTACGGGTTCCACCTGCCCGAGCTCGTGCTGTGGCCGCTCGCGTTCGTGACGCTCCTCGTCGTCACGGTCGCCCTGGCGATGTGGTTCGCGGCGGTGAACGTGCGGTACCGGGATGTCGGCCACCTGCTCGGCATCGCGCTGCTCGTGTGGTTCTGGGCCACGCCGATCGTGTACGCCTCCTACCAGGTCTGGGACCTCGCCGGTGATGTCGAGTGGCTCGGGATCCCGCGTTTCGCCTTCTACCTGCTGAACCCGTTGGCCTCCGTCGTCGAGGGGTTCCACTGGGCGCTCTACGGGGCTGAAGGCGCTGGAACCGTCCTGTTCGATGTGAGCCTGGGCTGGCTCGCCGGCGTGCTCGGGATCGTGCTGCTCGCCTCGATCGCCCTGCTGCGCTTCACCTGGGGCGTGTTCTTCAACCGGTCGGCGGACTTCGCGGAGGAGCTGTGATGGCCGCGCCCGCGATCTCGATCGCCGAGGTGAGCAAGCGCTTCCGCGTGTTCCGCGAGAAGCCGACCACGCTGAAGGCCCGGCTGCTGACCTCGCGCTCGCGGGCCGAGGACTTCTGGGCGCTCCGCGACGTCACGTTCGACATCGCCGAGGGCTCGACGCTCGGCCTGATCGGGCACAACGGGTCGGGCAAGACCACGCTGTTGAAGTGCGTCGCCGGGATCCTGCGCCCGTCCTCCGGCGTGGTCACGCAGCGGGGGCGCCTGGCCGCGCTGCTCGAGCTCGGCGCCGGGTTCCACCCAGAGCTGACGGGGCGCGAGAACGTCTACCTGAACGCCTCGTTCCTCGGCCTGTCGCGCAAGGGGACCGACGCCGCGTACCAGGGCATCGTGGACTTCGCCGAGCTCGAGGAGTTCATGGACAACCAGGTGAAGTTCTACTCGTCGGGCATGCTCGTGCGGCTCGGGTTCGCCGTGGCCGTGCACGTGGACCCCGAGGTCCTGCTGATCGACGAGGTCCTCGCCGTCGGCGATGAGGCGTTCCAGGCCAAGTGCATCGACCGGGTCCGCACCTTCCAGCGCGAGGGACGCACGATCGTGCTCGTCACGCACGCGCTGGACACGGTGCGCGAGATCTGCGACCGCGCGGTCATGCTCCATCGCGGGCAGGTGCACGCGATCGGGTCGCCGGACGACGTCGTGCGCGAGATGCGGTACGTCCTCCTCGGCCAGGACGAGGGGTTCATCCCCGAGGAGGGCACGCGCGAGGCGGAGATCGCCGGCGTCGAGATCGTCCGCGCCAACGGGAGTAGCGACGCGCACATCCCGCGCGGCGACCCGTTCACGATCGTCGTCGACGTCGTCGCCAACGAGCCGATCGCGGATCTCGACGCCGACTTCCAGATCCTGGACGGCTCGACGAACCACCCCGTGCTCTACGGGAGAGCCTCGAAGGCGGGCGCCGTGATCGAGCGCTTCGAGGGGAAGAAGCGCGTGCGGTTCCACGTCGGCGCGTTCCCGTACCGGACCGGCCGGTACTGGGTGACCATCGGGCTGACCTCGCGGGACACCGGACACGCCTACCACGTGCAGACCCAGCGCTACGCCCTGGAGGTCGTCGACGCCCCGGCCGTGCAGGAGCAGCAGGAGGTCCCCGTCCGGATCGAGGTCGAGGACCGTTGAGCGCCCGCGTCGACGTTCCCGAACCGACGACCCGGAAAGGACCACCCACGATGCTCATCGCGATGATCCTGCTGTCCGTCGGCCTCGCGGCCGTCGCGCAGCTGATGCTGAAGGCGGGGATGAACCACGTGAACGACGACCTCAGCCCCGCGACGTTCGGCTTCGACGGCGCGTCGATGCGCGCGCTCGTCGCCCAGCCGTACGTGTGGGGCGGGCTCGCGCTGTTCGGCCTCTCGGCGCTCGTGTGGCTGGTGGTGCTCTCTCGCGCGTCGCTCTCGTTCGCGTACCCGTTCGCCGCGCTCACGTACGTCCTGATCCTGCTGTTCGACCGCTTCGTGCTCGAGGACGCCGTCCCGCCGCTGCGGTGGGCCGGCGTCGCGTTCATCGCGGTCGGCATCTTCCTGATCTCGCGGACGCCGCACGCGTGACGGACCTGTCCGTCGTCGTCGTCGATTACAACGCGGGGGAGTACCTGCAGGCGTGCCTGCGCTCGGTGCTTGAGCACGCCGGCGGCGCCGAGCTCCAGATCGTGGTGGTCGACAACGCCTCGACGGACGGCAGCGCCCGGAGCGCGAAGGAGGCGTTCCCGCAGGTGGCGCTCGTCGAGACCGGCGAGAACCGAGGGTTCGCCGCGGGCGTGAACGTCGGGATCCGCGCGACGACGGCGCCGTACGTGCTCGTGCTGAACCCCGACGCCGAGATCTGGGAGGGGACGCTCGCCGGCCTCGTGAAGCTCGCGGACGAGCGCCCGCGCGCCGGCGCGATCGGTCCGATGATCCGCAACTCGGACGGGACGGTGTATCCGAGCGGGCGGATGGTGCCGTCGATCGGCACCGCGGTCGGGCACGCGTTCCTCGGCGCCGTCCTGCCGGCGAACCGGTGGTCGCGCCGCTACCACATCGCCGATTGGGACCGGACCACCGAGCGGGAGGTGGACTGGATCTCGGGCGCGGCGTTCCTGGTGCGGCGCACCGCGCTCGACCGTGTCGGCCTACTCGACGAGCGGTTCTTCCTCTACGCCGAGGAGGTCGACCTGTTCAAGCGTTTGCGCGAAGGGGGCTGGACGATCGACTTCACGCCGGAGCTCGAGGTCCTGCACGAGCAGGGGGTCTCGACCGGGCGGTCGCGGCGGATGCACCTGATCCACTCGGAGAGCGTGTACCGGTACTTCGAGAAGCATCACGCGCGCGGCTGGCGCCGGGCGCTCCTGCCCGTCGCGAGGGTCGCCCTCCGCGCCCGCGCCGAGCTCGTCTCGGCGTGGGATCGGCTCCGGGGAGCGGCGAGGTGAGGGCGGTCGTGCTCGTCGGCGGAGAGGGCACGCGCCTTCGCCCGATCACCGAGACGATGCCGAAGCCGCTCGTCCCGCTCATGGACCGTCCGAGCCTCGACCACGTCCTCGACCACCTCGCGCGTCACGGCGTGCACGAGGTCGTCCTGTCGAGCTCGTACCTGGAGACCGTGTTCCACGCGTTCATCCAGGCTCGGCACGGCGACCCGGAGATCACGTGGATCACCGAGGCCGAGCCGCTCGGGACCGGTGGCGCGATCGTGAACGCCCTGCGGTACCTGGGCGACGAGCCGTTCTTCGCGCTGAACGGCGACATCCTCACGGACCTGGACCTGACCGGGATGCTCGCGTTCCACCGCGAGCGGGGGGCGGCGGCGGCGATCGCGCTCACCCACGTCGAGGACGCACGCCCCTTCGGCCTGGTGCCGACCGAGGCCGACGGCCGCGTGATCGAGTTCCGCGAGAAGCCGCAGGAGCGGATCCCCGGCGACATCAACGCGGGCACGTACGTGCTCGAGCCCGCGGCGCTGCGGGCCTGGCCGGTGGGCGAGAACCTCTCGATCGAGCGCCGGATCTTCCCGGAGCTGATCGCCGAGCGACGGCCGGTCTACGGCTACCTGTCCGAGGCCTACTGGCTCGATCTCGGCACGCCCGAGAAGTACCTCCGGGCGCACTTCGACCTCCTGGAGGGCCGGGTGCTCGGCGAGCCGCCGTACGCGGCGCCGCACGTCGCGTCCGGCGCGATCGTGGACCTGCGTGCGCACCTCGGCCGGTGGGTGGTGGTCGGCGAGGGGGCGGAGGTCGGCGCGGACGCGCAGGTGGACGACTCGGTCCTGCATCCCGGCGCGGTCGTCGAGACCGGCGCGCGGGTGGTCGGCTCGATCCTCGGGCCGCGCTCGCGCGTGGGGGCGGGGGCGACCGTGACGGACTCGGCCCTTGCCGAGGGCGCCGTGGTACGCCCGGGCGAGACGCTCGCCGACGGCCGGGTATCGGCGGGTCTCACGGCGCCCTGAGCGGCCGCCGGAGGCCGAGCTCTTCACCGGAGGGCCGCCCGAGCCGATGTGGTACGGTGCGGGTCCCGCCCAGGGGAACCCTCCACGACATGCGAAGAGCGCTCGCCTTCCTCGTGCTGGTCTCCACGCTGGCAGCGCTGCCGGCGCCCGCGGCCCTCGCCGCCCCCGACGACTTCACGTTCTTCGGCTCTGGGTTCGGCCACGGCCTCGGCCTGTCGCAGTGGGGCGCGTACGGTCTCGCGCAGGAGGGGTGGGGGCAGGAGCGGATCCTGAAGCATTTCTACTCCAAGACCCGCGTCGAGCGGGCCGAGAACGTTCCGCGGACGCTCCGGATCGGGCTGACGCAGGGGCGTCGGAAGATCCATCTGGAGGCGCGGGGCGGGCGGGTCGATCTGCGCCTCGGCGGGAGGCGGGCTTCGGACACGATCGCGACGATCCCCGGCGGCGAGAGGTGGACCGTGCGCGAGGTGGGCGGGAAGTACCGGATCCTCGACGCGAACGGCGATCGGGTCGGAGATCCGGTCGGTGGCACGGCGACCGACCTGTTCGCGATCTACGAGTCGAACGGCGCACGCGTGGACGTGCCCGAGGCGCTGCATACGTACGCGCGCGGATACGTCGAGTTCAACATCTACGACTGCGGCTCGAGCTGCGCGATGCGCCTCGTGCTCGTGATCCGCCCCGAGCAGTACCTGTACGGTCTCGCCGAGGTCCCGAGTTCGTGGCCGGTGACGGCGCTCCGAGCCCAGGCGATCGCGGCGCGCTCGTACGCACTCTCGAAGGCGGCGGCGGGCCAGCATCGGCCCGTCTGCAACTGCGCCCTCTACGCCACCTCGTTCGACCAGGTGTACGCGGGATGGGACAAGGAGGGCGGGCTCGACGGCGAACGATGGGTGCGCGCCGTCGACGACACGCAGGGCAAGATCGTCGCGTTCCAGCACGACGTCATCCAGGCCTTCTACATGTCCTCGAGCGGCGGTCACACCGAGGACAACGAGAACGTCTGGGGAGGCGGCCCCATCCCGTGGCTCCGCGGCGTGTGTGACCCGGGCGACTACACGGGGGCGAACCCGAGCGCGACCTGGAAGGTCACGCTCTCGGACGCCGAGGTCACGCAGCGTCTCGGTCTGGGGATCGGGACCGTGACCGGGTTCACGAACGTCCAGCGCGGCGTCTCGGGGCGGATCTTGTCCGTGACGGTTCGCGGCGAGAACGGCTCGACGGTGGTGGACGGCAACACCCTGCGTCTGCGCCTCGGGCTGCGCGACGATCGTGTGTGGATCAATCGGAACCGACAGGTGGTCGGGGCGATCCGCGACAAGTACGACGCGCTCGGGTGCTCCCCGGGTCTCGCGACGTCACGGCGGGACGCGGTGGCGGGAGGCGAGCGCCAGCGGTTCCAGGCGGCCACGATCTACCACTCGCCCGGGACGGGCGCGCACGCCCTCCGTGGCGTGGTCCTCGCCTTCTACAAGGACAAGCGTGGGCCGAAGGGGCCGCTCGGCTTCCCCACATCGGACGTCCGCAGGCTGAAGAGCGGCGACCTCCGCGCGTCGTTCGAGCACGGCGTCGTCACGTGCACGCCGGCCGGCGCGTGCTCCATCTCCTGACCCGGACCCCCCGAGCCGCGTCGATCACATCGACGCGCCGGGCTCTGGCGCGTTGCCCAGCCAGTCCTCGCCCTCGAACGACGGGAACGCGTATCGCGCTGTGAACCCGAACGCGGCCCCGAGGTTCACCTCGGCGCAGGTCTGCACGTGGTGCCAGGACACGAGCGCCATCTGCGTGCCCTCCGGAAGCGCCCCCGCCTCCGCCTGGTCGGGGTAGTCGTAGGGAGCGACGATGATGCGATCGCCGACCTCCGGGTCGGCGTAGAAGTCCTGGATCTCGGCCACGTCCGCCGCCGGGGCGTCCGGGTCGTACCAGACGATCGCCGCGCCGTGCTCCAGCGAGTGGATCAGGGTGTCCATCGGCGGCGGGCTGGTGTACACGCCGGCGGCCAGCGTGGTGGGGGCGTGGGGCCCCGAGGCCGGCGGCTGGGATGGGTACGTCGAGAGGCCGGGCATCTGGGTCGGGCCGCCCTCGGTGCCGACGTGCGCCTGATCCTGGTCCTCCGGCCGGTAGGCGCCGACGTCCTGGACCTCGCCGCACCCGGCCGCCGCCGTCTGCGCCGCCGAGGTCGCCAGCACCTGCGACGCGCGCTCCGTCGCGGCGCTCCGCTCCTCGGGCCGGGTCACGAGGAAGACGACGGCCGCCGCCACGACGACGACGGACACGCCGATCGCGATCATCCGGTTCCGCCGGGCGCGCTGGGCCTGGCGTTCGAGCTCGGCGCGGCGCCTGCGCGCCTGCTCCCTGCGTTCGTTCTTCGTCGGGCGGGCACCGCCCCGGGTCTGATCGGTCACGGGTCCTCCGGGTCGTTCGGGAAGGGGACAGGATACCGGCGGTTCGGCGGAACGTGGGAGCGCCCCGCCTTCCCCTCCGGCGCTGCCGACCTCGTGGCACGAGGGTGCGATACTCGTGCCGGGATCGACAAGGGGGTACGCATGGAACGCAGCGTGTGGCGCGGGCTGTGGAGGCTGGTCCCGCTGCTCATGGCCCTCGCCCTGGTCGCGGCGGCGTGCGGCGGGGACGAGGATGGGACCGACGGCGAGACGGGCACCGCCGGCGAGACCGGCGCCGATGCCGAGGGCTTCGTGTTCGGCATGATCCTCGTGGGACCGCAGAACGACCACGGGTGGTCGCAGGCGCACTTCGAGGCGGGCCAGTACGTCGAGGAGCAGCTCGGCGCCGAGATGATCGTGATCGACAAGGTCAACACGGCGGACCGGCCGGAGACGTCCGTCGAGCAGGTCGCCGCCGACATGATCGCCGACGGCGCGCAGCTCGTGTTCGCCACGTCCGACGACATGAAGGACGGGGTCGAGATCGCCGCGGCCGAGAACCCCGACGTTCCGATGGTCTGGTCCTCGGGCGACAGCGCGTGGGCAGAGGGCAGGGGCTACCGCGAGGACCTCACGAACCTCGCGAACGTCATGGGCCGCATGGAGTACGGCAAGATGATGGCCGGCTGCGCGGCCGCGCTGACCAGCCAGACCGGCAAGATCGGCTACCTCGGCCCGCTGATCAACGACGAGACGCGCCGGCTCGCGAACTCGGCGTACCTCGGCGCTCGGTACTGCTGGGAGACGTACCGGGGCGAGGATCCCGCGAGCCTCGGGTTCTCGGTCAACTGGATCGGGTTCTGGTTCAACATCCCGGGCGTGACGCTCGACCCGACCCAGGTGACGAACGACTTCTTCGACTCGGGCCACGACGTCGTCATCAGCGGCATCGACACGACGGAGGCGCTCGTTCGGGCCGGGCAGCGGGCAGAGGCCGGCGAGGAGGTCTGGGCGATCCCGTACGACTTCAGGGGCGCGTGCGACGAGGCGCCGGACGTCTGCCTGGGCGTCCCCTACTTCAACTGGGGTCCGGACTACGTCGAGATCGTGCGATCCGTGGTCGACGGCACGTTCGCGCCGACGTGGGAGTGGAACGGCCCCGACTGGACCGACATCAACAACCCGGACACGTCGATGATCGGGTTCGAGAAGGGCCCCGGACTGTCCGAGGAAGCGTCGACCTCGCTCGACGAGTTCATCGCCGGGCTCGCCGACGGCTCGATCGAGCTCTACACGGGCCCGCTGAACTGGCAGGACGGCTCGCCGTTCCTGGCGGAGGGCGAGGTCGCGGACGACGTGCAGCTCTGGTACCAGGAGCAGCTCCTGGAGGGCATGGAGGGCGCGAGCTCTGCGGAATGACCGGTCGCTGAGCCGGCACACCTTGGCGGAGCCCGGCCGGGTTCGACTCGCCTCGCGCGAGCGACCCGGGCGGGCTCCGTGGTCCCTCGGATGAGCCTCGAGCTCCTGGATATCCACAAGTCCTTCGGCCAGGTCAGGGCCAACGACGGCGTGTCGCTCACGATCGAAGCCGGCACGCTGCACGGGCTCCTCGGCGAGAACGGCGCCGGCAAGTCGACGCTCATGAAGATCCTCTCGGGATTCATCAGCGCCGACTCCGGCCGGATCGTCCTCGACGGCGCGCCGCTGCGGCTCTCGTCGCCGCGCGACGGCATCCGCGCCGGCATCGGCATGCTCCACCAGGACCCGCTCCTGTTCCTGCCGTTCAGCGTCCTGGACAACTTCCTGCTCGGCGGCGGCGGCGGGCTGCGCGTCGACCGCGATGCCGGTCGCCGGGCGCTCGAGGAGACGGCCGGGCGGTTCGGGTTCGCGTTCGACGCCGACGCGCCCGCGCGCAGCCTCACCGTGGGCGAGCGTCAGCAGCTCGAGATCGTGCGGCTGCTCTGGCTCGGGGCGCGGGTGCTGATCCTCGACGAGCCGACGACGGGGATCTCGGCCACCCAGCGCACGACGCTGTTCGAGGTCCTGCGCTCGCTCGCGGCCGAGGGCATGATCGTCGCCTTTGTCTCGCACAAGCTCGAGGAGGTCGAGGAGCTGTGCGACCGCGTCACCGTGATGCGGAAGGGGCGGGTCGTCGGCGAGAGCGAGATGCCGGCCCCCGCCGAGCGCCTCGTCGAGATGATGTTCGGCCGCGTCCTGGCCGAGTCCGAGCCCACGCCGCCGCCGTTCGGCGAGCCCGTGCTCGAGGTCGGCGGGGTCACGCTGCGGGAGCGGACCCTCACGACCTCGGAGCTCACACTCTCGGTCCGCGAGGGCGAGATCGTGGGACTCGCCGGCCTTGAGGGGAGCGGCCAGCGGATGCTGCTCCGGGCGGCCGCGGGGCTCCTTCCCCCGATGTCCGGGCGGGTGCGTGTCCGGGGCCGCGACCTCACGGGGCGCGGGTACCGGGAGTTCCTGCACGCGGGGATCCACTACCTGCCGGCCGGCCGGCTCGAGGAGGGGCTCGTCCGCGGCCTCACCGTGGCCGAGCACGTCCTGCTCGCGCGCGGCGAGATGGACTTCTTCATCGACGGCGCCGCGGCGCGCGAGGACGCCAGGGCCGCGATCGCCGACTACGCGATCGTCGGCGCGCCCGAGTCCACGGCCGAGTCGCTCTCGGGCGGCAACCAGCAGCGGCTCCTCCTCGCGATGACGCCCCTCGACGTCCGGCTCCTGCTGATGGAGCATCCGACCCGCGGTCTGGACATCGAGTCGGCCGACTGGGTCTGGACCCGGCTGCTCGAGCGGCGGGACACGGGCACCGCGATCGTGTTCGCGTCGGCGGACCTGGACGAGCTGCTGCGCTACAGCGACCGGATCGTCGTGTTCTTCTCGGGGCGGGCGCTGAAGGTCCTCGAGGCGCGCGAGACCACCGGCGAGGAGCTCGGCCACCTGATCGGCGGCAGGGAGCTCGTGTGACCGCGCCCTCGTGGCTCTCGCGGGTCGCGACGATCGTCCTGCCGATCGCGCTCGCGTTCGCCGTGGCGCTGGTCCTGCTGCAGCTCGCAGGCGCGCCGCCGTTCGAGGCGCTCGGACTGCTGTGGGACGGCTCGGTGGGGAGCGCGGCGAAGATGTCGGACACGCTCGCGGCGTGGGTGCCGCTCACGCTCGCCGCGGCCGGGCTCGTCGTAACGTTCGCGGCGGGGCTCTGGAACATCGGCGTCGAGGGCCAGATCGTCGCCGGCGCGGTCGCGGCGACGTGGGTCGCGCGCGAGGTCCCCGGGCCGGCCGCCGTGCTGATCTTCGCGATGCTCGTCGCCGGGGTGGTGGGTGGCGCGCTGTGGGCGCTGCTCGCCGGCCTGCTGAAGACCCGGGGAGGTGTGAACGAGATCTTCGGCGGCCTCGGACTGGACTTCGTCGCCTCGGGCCTGGCGATCTACCTGATCATCGGGCCGTGGAAGCGTGAGGGCGTGGCGTCCACGAGCGGCACCGACCTGTTCCGCCCCGAGGCCTGGATGCCGACCGTCGGGGTGGCCCAGTTCCCGGTCATCCCGATCGCGCTGACGGTGGTCGCCGTCGTGCTCGTGTACGTCCTGATGCGCGGGACGCGGTTCGGCCTGCGGCTGAAGGCGGTGGGGAAGAACCCGCGCAGCGCGCACCTCCTGGGCATCCCGACCGAGCGCTACACGCTCGCCGCGTTCCTGCTCTGCGGCGGCCTGGCGGGCCTCGCCGGCGCGATCTTGGTCTCGGGCGTGTTCCACAAGCTCGTGCCCTCGGTCTCGGGCGGGTACGGGTTCCTGGGGATCCTCGTCGTCCTGCTCGCCGGGTACCGGGCGGCGTGGATCGCCCCGATCGCGTTCTTCTTCGCGGCGATCGCCGTCGGGAGCACGCAGCTGTCGCTGCGGCTGGATCTCGACTCGTCGCTCGGCGGGGTGCTGCAGGGCGTGCTCGTGCTGTTCGTGATCCTGCTCGGTGGCTGGCGGGCCCGCCGGACGCGCCGGAGGACCGCCCTGATGGAGCCGGAGGGGCCGTAGGGATGGAGGCGACGCTCGCGACGATCGTGGCCTCGGCGAGCGCGCTCGTGTACGCCGTCGTCGGAGAGACGATCACGGAGAAGGCTGGGGTCGTGAACCTGTCGATGGAGGGCACGATCATGCTCTCGGCGATGACGGGGTTCGCCGTCGCGTACAGCACCGGCAGCGTGCCCCTCGGGTTCCTCGCGGCCGCGGGCGTGGGGATGCTGATCGCCGCGCTCGTCGCGTTCGCGAGCATCGAGCTGCGGTTGAACCAGATCGCCGTCGGGTTCGTGCTGGCGCTGCTCGCGATCGAGCTGAGCAGCTTCCTGGGCGATCCGTACGTCGGCCAGCACGGCCCCTCGGTCAGCGCGGTGCCGATCCCGCTGCTCGAGGACATCCCGTTCGTCGGCAGGGTCCTGTTCCGCCACAACCTGTCGGTGTACGGGAGCTACCTGGCGATCGTCGGCGGCTACCTGTTCGTGTTCCACACGCGGCGGGGCCTGGAGATGCAGGGCGTCGGCGAGCGGGCCGACGCGGCGTTCGCCCGCGGGATCGACGTGAACCGACTCCGCTACCTGTACACGATGGTCGGCGGTGCGCTGGCCGGGATCGCCGGCGCGGCCTTCTCCCTGGACGTGAAGCTCGGATGGCGCGAGGGGCTCACGACGAACTTCGGATGGATCGCGCTCGCGATCGTGATCTTCGGCGGCTGGAACCCGATCCGCGCGGCGTTCGGCGCCTACCTGTTCGGCGTGCTGGCGTGGGCGGCCCTCCAGCTGCAGCCCGTGTTCCCGAGCGCGTCGCAGATCCTCGCGCTGCTGCCGTTCCCGCTCATGATCTTCGCGCTCGTCCTCGTGTACCTGCAGCTGTTCCGCGACCTGGCGGATCGGCATCCGATCTGGCGCCGGCTGCTGTCCTCCGATCCGCCCTCGGGGATGGGGACGGCGTTCCACCGCGAGTGACGCTCGGCGGGTCTACGTGAACCGGCCGCGCTCCGTGATGTCCAGCGGCGGTCTCGGGGATGGCTCGCCCTCGGGGGGGCGTCCGACCGCGACGGTGCCGAGCGCGTACCACTCGTCCGCGACGCCGAGCGCCGCCCTGGTCTCGTCCTGGCAGAACAGCGTCGAGGAGATCCACGCGCTCGCGAGGCCCTGGGCGTGGAGCGCGAGGAGCAGGCTCTGGATCGCCGCCCCTCCCGAGAGAAGGAACATCTCTCGCTCGGCGCCGGCGCGCTCGTCGTCGGGGTACGGGTGGGCGCCGGCGAACCGGACCCACGGCACGATGAGCATCGGCGCGGCCCCGAGCACCGCGTCGCTCCGCGCGAGCCGGCGCTCGATCGTCGCCTCCGGCGTCCCGTCGCCGCGCAGGTCGGCGCGCCACGCCTCGGCGATCGTCGCGAGGAGCCCTCTCCGGGCCGCGGGGCTCTCGAGCGCCGTGAACATCCACGGCCGTGTGTGGTGCGGCGCCGGCGCGGTGCACGCCGCGCGGATCGCCTCCTCGACGGCCTCCCGGGGCACCTCGCCGGGTCCGAACGAGCGGATCGTCCGGCGTGCCGAGATCGCCACGAGCGGGGACTCGCGGAACAGGTCCTCGTGCGGCTCGCGGACGAGCGCGCTCGCCGGCGCCTCGGGCGCCTCGGCGACGACTCCGCGCACGACGGCGGCGGGCACGCGGGCGGCCTTGCCCATCACGAGACCGCCGGCGGCCGCGACCTCGTCCGCGAGCGCCACGACGGTGGCCTCGAGCACACGCCCCCGGTCGTCGGGCGTGCCCCGCAGGTCGACGAGCGACGGCAGGCCGGCGCACCCGATCGCGACGTTCACGACGCCGTGCCGCCACGCGCGCCCGAACGTGTCGGTGACCACCACCGCCGGGGCGACGCCGAGCGCCGAGCCGAGCCCCGAGCGGATCCGCTCGGCCGAGGCGTCGGGGTCCTCGGGCAGGAGGGTCAGGGTCCCCGCATCCACGTTCGAGGCGTCCACGCCGGCGTTCGCGCAGACGAACCCGTGCCGGGTCTCCGCGATGACCAGATCGCCTCGCCGAGCGACGACGCGCTTCGTCTCCCGCTCGACCCACAGGGCCCGGTCGTCGCCCTCGGCGGTGACGACGCGGCCCTCGGCCTTCGAGACGACCTTCTGCGTGACGACGACCACGTCGCCGTCGCGGACGCCCAGCGCGCGGAGCGAGGGCGCGAGCAACCCGGCGAGGTCGTCGCCGGGCCGGACCTCGGGCAGGCCCTCGACGGGCAGGACCTCGACGCTCACGCCAGCAGTCCGAGCGCGAACCGCGCGAGCGCCTCGGCGGCCTCGTCCCCGGTCATGATCGTGTCGGCGACGCCGACCCGCACGCCCGTCGCCTCGATCCTCGGCGCGAGCCCGCGGTCGGCCTCGTCCACGACCCACGCGCCGAGGAGCCCGCGGTAGCACTCGGCAGCGCCGGCGGCGGTGACCTCGACCCCCGCGGCCGGCATCAGCTTGTCGGCCATCCCCGCGAGCGGCGCTCCGCCCACGATCCCCGAGATCCCGACCACCCGCTCCCGGCGCTCGGCGAGGACGTCGCGGATCCCGGCCACCGCGAGGATGGGACCGATCGACGCCACGGGGTTCGACGGGCAGATGACGATCGCGTCCGCCTCGCGCAGGGCCGGCAGGACCCCGGGGGTCGGCCGGGCGGCCTCGGCCCCGGCGTACCGGACGTGCTTGACCTCGTCGCGCGCGTGCCGGCGGACCCAGTACTCCTGGAAGTGCAGGTCGAGCTCGCCGCCGTCGGCGAGGACCTCCACACGCGTGGTGACCGGGTCGTCGGACATCGGCAGGATCCGCGCGCCGATGCCGAAGCGCCCGGCGACGAGCTCGGTGACCTCGGACAGCGATCGACCCTCGCGGAGCAGGCGCGTGCGGAACAGGTGCGTCGCGAGGTCGAGATCGCCGAGGTTGAACCACGCGACGTCGGGGTCGAACCGTCGAAGCTCCTCGGTCGCCCGGAACGTCTCGCCGCGACGCCCCCATCCGCGTTCGCGGTCGAAGACGTCGCCGAGCCAGTACGTCACGGAGTCGAGGTCCGGGCTGACGTGGAGGCCGTGCATCTCCACGTCGTCCGCCGTGTTGACGATGACGGTGATGTCGGGCTGGGCGACCGCCCGCGCGAGCCCGCGCAGGAACTTCCCCGCGCCGATCCCCCCGGCGAGCGCCGTGACCCGCATGCGGTACAGCGTAGTAGGCTCCGCGCGTATGGCCGACGCCGTTCCCTCCCGCCCTCCTCGCGTCGCCGCCGCCTCCATCCATCCGCTCGCGCGCCGCGCGCTCGCCCGTGCCGAGGCCGGCAAGGCGCTCTCGCTCGACGAAGCCGAGGCGCTCCTGTGTGCGCGAGGCGACGAGCTCGAGCGGCTCATGGCGCTCGCGTCGCGGTTCCGCGAGCTCGGTCACGGGCGGACCGTCACGTACTCGCGCAAGGTCTTCATCCCGCTCACGATGCTCTGCCGCGACCACTGCCACTACTGCACGTTCGCGAAGCCCCCCGCCAGGCTCGAGCACCCGTACCTCACCCCCGAGGAGGTCGTGACGATCGCCGAGGCCGGCCGGCGGCTCGGGTGCAAGGAGGCGCTGTTCACGCTCGGCGACCGGCCGGAGGAGCGGTACCCTCTCGCCCGCACGTGGCTCGACGAGCGCGGGTACGGCTCCACGCTCGACTACGTGCGCGCCGTCGCGATCCGTGTGATCGAGGAGACGGGGCTCCTGCCGCACCTGAACCCCGGCGTGATGTCGTGGGAGGAGATGGCGCGGCTCAAGCACGTGAGCGCCTCGATGGGGCTCATGCTCGAAACGTCCTCGGACCGGCTCTCGCAGCGCGGCGGTCCCCACTTCGGCTCGCCCGACAAGGTCCCGGCGGTGCGGCTGCGCACGATCGAAGACGCCGGGCGCCTCGCGATCCCGTTCACCACCGGGATCCTCGTCGGGATCGGCGAGACCGCGCGCGAGCGCGCCGCGTCGCTGTTCGCGATCCGAGACCTCCATCGCCGCTACCGCCACGTGCAGGAGGTCATCGTCCAGAACTTCCGCGCGAAGCCCGGCACGGCGATGCGTGACGCGCTCGAGCCCGCCGACGACGAGTTCCTGGCGGTCGTGGCGACCGCCAGGGTGATCCTCGGACCGCAGATGCACGTGCAGGCGCCGCCGAACCTGTCCGACCCGGCGATGCAGCTCCGGCTCCTCGATGCCGGGATCGACGACTGGGGCGGCGTCTCCCCGCTCACGCCGGACCACGTGAACCCCGAGCGACCGTGGCCGGCGATCGACGTCCTGGCCGAGCGCACGGCCGAGCGCGGTCTGCGGCTCCGCGAGCGCCTGACGATCTACCCGGAGTTCGCGTTGCGTCCGGATCCGTACCTGGCGGGGAAGATGCGGGGGCCGGTCGACGCCGTGATGGGCCCGGACGGGCTCGCCGATCCCGCGGCGACCGCCGGTCCGGCCTCGTGGCAGGACCCCGACGTCCAGTGGAAGCCCCGCGCCACCGCGCTCGACTTCGCGAAGGGCCCGGGCGCGGGTCTGCGAGCGGACGCCGAGGTCGTGTACGGCGACCTCGCCGACGCCGAGAACGAGGTCACGCGCTCGTGGTTCGCGGGCGGCGCGGGGCCCGAGCGCCTGGAGACGGACGTCCAGGCGGCCCTGCGCAAGGCGGAGCGTCACCGTCCGATCTCGGACGCCGAGGCGCTCGCGCTGTTCCGGGCCGAGGGGCCGGCGCTCGACGCCCTGTGCTCGGTCGCCGACGGCCTGCGCGCCGAGGCGGTCGGCGACGAGGTCACGTACGTCGTGAACCGGAACATCAACTTCACGAACGTCTGCTACGTCGGGTGCCGCTTCTGCGCGTTCGCGCAGCGGGAGGTCGACCCCGAGTCCTACACGCTGACCCTGACCGAGGTCGCGGAGCGGGTCCGCGAGGCCGCCGCCTGGGGGGCGACCGAGGTGTGCATGCAGGGTGGGATCCATCCCGACCTGCCCGGCTCGTACTACTTCGACCTGATCGACGCCGTGAAGGCGGCCGCCCCGCAGATGCACGTGCACGCGTTCAGCCCGATGGAGGTCCTGAACGGCTCGACGAGGCTCGGCATCCCGTTCCGCGAGTTCCTGGCCGAGTGCCGAGATCGTGGGCTCGGCTCGATCCCCGGGACGGCCGCCGAGATCCTGGACGACGACGTCCGTTGGCTCCTCACGAAGGGCAAGCTGCCGGCCGACACGTGGGAGGAGATCGTCACGACGGCCCACGACGTGGGGATCCCGTCCTCGTCGACGATCATGTTCGGCCACGTCGACGCGCCGCCCCACTGGGTGGCGCACATCCGCCGTCTCGAGCGGATCCAACGTCGGACGGGCGGCTTCACGGAGTTCGTCCCGCTCACCTTCGTCCACCAGAACGCGCCGATCTACCTCGCCGGTCGGGCCCGGCCCGGCGCCACCTTCGAGGACAACCGCAGGGTGCACGCGGTGGCCCGGATCCTGCTCGACGGCACGATCGACAACATCCAGGTGTCGTGGGTGAAGCTCGGGGTCGAGGCGAGTCAGGCGATCCTGGACGGGGGAGCGAACGACTTCGGCGGCACGTTGATGGAAGAGACGATCAGTCGCATGGCCGGCGCCGAATGGGGGATCCGCATGGAGCCTCAGCAGTTCGACGACGCGATCCGTGCGATCGGTCGGACGCCTGCCGAGCGCACGACGACGTACGGACGGGTGCACCGCAACGACTCCCGAGCGATCATCCGCACGACCGACCGGTCGGTCGTACGCAGGAACGGGACGTCGACAGCTCGCGAGGCGCGTGTCGGTCAAGCTACCTGACCAGTTCGGTCAACCTGATGAACCATCAGATTCCTGTCCCGAAACACTTGTCACGCGCTCGGCGGGCGACGACGATGCGTTCGGGGACGCATGTGGAGGTGCGCGGGATCCTTGGATCCCCCCTTGTCAAGGAGGGGGTGTATCCCTCAGAATCACATACGTGTGATTCTTGGGGGAGGAGACGGTGCATCACTACATCCCGTGGCAGGAACGGGCACGGTGCCGAGAACACGACCCCGAGATCTTCTTCCCCGAGAAGGGAGGGTCATCGAGGGAGGCCAAGCGGATCTGTGCTGACTGTCCCGTCCGTATCGAGTGCCTGAACTACGCCCTCCGGCGCGACGAGCGCTACGGGGTGTGGGGCGGGATGAGCGAACGGGAACGCCGACGCCTGAAGCGCATGGCGTCCTGAGCAGAACCGAAAGGAGGTGACCGATGTCTCCTGCCAAGAAGCGGGCGACCGCGAAGCGGAAGACCGCGGCACGGAAGTCTCCAACGGCCAAGCGGAAGGCCGCAGCCAAGAAGGGCGCCGCAACGAGGAAGCGGACGACGGCCAAGCGGAAGACCGCAGCCAAGAAGGGCGCCGCAACGAGGAAGCGGACGACGGCCAAGCGGAAGGCCGCAGCCAAGAAGGGCGCCGCGAAGCGGACGACGGCCAAGCGGAAGGCCGCAGCCAAGAAGGGCGCCGCGAAGAGGAAGCGAACGACGGCCAAGCGGAAGACCGCAGCAAGGAAGTCTCCGGCGAGGAAGCGGACGACCGCGAAGACGCGGTAGCGGTCTGTTCGGAAGGGGGGGCGTCATGTGCGCCCCCCCTTCCGCCGTCCGGACCAGGAGGCGTGCTAGGCTGCGCGCCGCGCACCTCATGGTGACCACGACAGCCGATCGTCCCGCAACCGACGATGCCGTCCGAACGCCCAGCGTGCTTGCGGTGCTGGTCGTGCGGGACGGCACCCGATGGCTCCGCGAGTGCCTCAAGTCACTCGCCTCCCAGCGCTATCCACGCTTCGGCGTGGTCGCCGTCGACAACGCATCGACGGATGGCTCGCGCGAGGTGCTCGTGCAGGCGCTCGGCGAGCGTCGCGTCCTCGCGCTCGACGAGGACCGAGGGATCGCCGGGGCGCTCCGCGCCGCGTCCGAGCTCCCGGCCGCCCAGGCCGCCGACTACCTGTTGATCGCCCACGACGACACGGCCCTGGCGCCGAACGCCGTGACGAGCCTCGTCGAGACCGCCGAGGGCATCCACGGCGTCGAGGGCGTCGGCGTGGTCGGCCCGAAGGTCGTCGACTGGGACGACCCGCGCATCTTGCGGGAGGTCGGCCGCTCGGTGGACGCCTTCGGCCACCCGTACAGCCCGCTCCAGGAGGGTGAGCGAGACCAGGGGCAGTACGACCGCGTCCTCGAGGTCCTGTTCGTCTCCTCCTGCGCGATGCTCGTCTCGCGGGAGGCGTGGCAGCGGACCGGCCACCTCGACGAGCGGTACGGCGGTCATCACGACGACCTGGACTTCTGCTGGCGGGCGCGCGTCGCCGGGTTCCGCGTCCTCATGACGCCGCTCGCGCAGGCCCGCCACGCTGACGCCAGCGTCCGCGGAGAGAGACCCGGCCCCCAGCGGCGCCGAAGCTCGAGGTACCACGCCGAGCGCTCGGGCCTGGCCTCGATGCTCAAGGACTACGGACTCGTCACGCTCGCCTGGCTCCTGCCCGTCTACATGGTGGCCGGGCTCGTCCGGGTGTTCCTGCTCGCCATGTCCCGGCGGTTCGAGGACGCGTACGACCTCGTCGCCGCGTGGGGCTGGAACCTGCTTCACCTGCCCGGCACGATCCGACGCCGCGTGCGCGTGCAGTCCGTCCGCGCGGTGCGCGACCGGCACGTCCGTCGCTTCATGGCCTCCGCGTTCCGTGTTCCTCGGTGGTTCGAGCGCGCGGAGGAGATCCTCGACGAGCAGCTCGAGGAGGGCGAGGAGGAGCAGCCGCGTCTGCGCGAGCGCGCGAGCGCCCTCGCGCTCGCGCATCCGGTCCTCGTGGCGGTCGGGCTCGGGATCGTCGTCGGGGCGGTCGCCGTCCGACACCTGGTCGGGCCCGAGGTGCTCCAGGGCGGAGCCCTCGCGTCGTTCCCGGCCCAGGCCTCGGGATTCTGGAACGAGCTCCTGTCGGGGACGCGGACGACGGTACTCGGGGGCGCGCAGCCGGCGAGCCCCGCGCTCGCGGCGCTCGGCGGCCTGTCGTGGCTGACGTTCGGCAGTCCGGCGATCGCGCAGAAGGTGCTGCTCGCCGCGCTGCCCCCGATCGCCGCGGCGTTCATGTACCGGGCGCTCGCCCGACAGACGCATCGCCCGGCGCCGGCCGTCGCGGGGGCGGTGGCGTACGGGCTGTCGGCGATCGTGCTGTGGGCGTTCTCCGAGGGTCGGATCACGGTCCTGGTCATGCTCGCGGCGCTCCCGGCGGCGTGGGACCGGCTCGAGGCCCTCTTCGGCCCCGACCCGCCCGAGCGCCCCGGCCGCGCCGTCGTGGGGCTCGGCGTCGCCGTCGCGGTGGGGACGGCGTTCTTCCCGGGCACGCTCCTCGCGGTCGCGCCGATCGCGGCCGTGCTGCTCCTCTCCGGCCGCCGTCGCGGCAGGGGCCTGGTGCTCGCGGCCGGGGGCGCGGTCGCGGCCGCGCTGCTAGTGTTCCCGATCGTGCCCGACCTCGTCGGCGCGCCCGCCGCCGAGCTCTCGGCGCTCGTCGGCACCGCCGAGATCGGTCGCATCCTGCGTCTGTCACCCGGGGCGGCCCCGGGCTCGTGGCCGATCGCGGGCTTCCTCCCCGTGTCGGCCGCGCTCTGCTTCGCGATCGTCGGCCCAGAGCATCGGGGCCGCGCGTGGCGCGCGATGCTGCTGGCCGTGCTCGGGCTCGGGCTCGCGTGGGCCTCGGCGACGCGGTGGCTGCCCGATGGGCTGACGAACCAACCCGCCTACCTCGCCCTCGCGGCCGTGGCGATGGCCGCGCTCGTCGGCTACGGGCTCGCGACCCTCGGCGAACGGATCGGGAGCGAGGCGTTCGGCGTCCGGCAGATCGCGGTCGCGCTGCTCGCGATCGTGCTGACGGTCGGCGTCGGCTCGCAGGCGCTCCAGGCCGCGATCGGGGAGTGGGGGGTCGGGCCGAACGCGCTCCCGCCCGCCTGGCCGGTCGTCTCCGCGAGCGGCCCCGGCGCGTTCCGCATCGTGTGGTTCGGGGAGCCGGGCGGTGAGCGGTTCCCGGCGCCTGGCGGCGATGCGTCCGTCCTGCTCGAGGAGGCGGCCGCCTCGATGCGGTACGCGATCACCGATCGCGACGGCATCGTGGCGCTCGACGTCGGACGCGCCGGCCACGGCGGGGGGCACGCGTTCCTCGACGAGGTCCTGCGCGAGATCGTCGCCGGACAGACCCGGCACGGTGGCCGACTGCTCGGGGCCCTCGGCGTGCGGTTCCTCGTCGCCGACGAGGGCGACGCACCGCGGCCCGTCGTCGACCGGCTCGACGAGCAGGTCGACCTGTTCCGGGTCCAGGCGGGTGGCCTGATCATCTACCGGAACCCGCGGGAGCTCCCCGTGGCCTCGGTGGTGGAGGGCGAGGAGTTCGCCGAGGCGGCGGCCACCGACGACCTCACCGCGCTCGCGGGCCTCCCGGACGTGGTGGCCTCCCCACTCGAGGGTCGGGACGGCGGGTTCGCCGGCACGGCGCCGGCCGGGACCGCATACGTCGCCGAGCAGTTCGATGGCGGCTGGCGGGCTCGGACCGACGGCTCCTCGGCCGAGCCGACGGAGGCGTTCGGCTGGGCCATGACCTTCCGGACGGGCTCCGGGGAACACCGGATCGTGTACGAGCGCGACACGTTCCGGCGCGTCGAGATGCTCCTGCTCGGCCTGTTGTGGCTCGCCGCCCTGTGGATCACGCGGAAGCCGGGTGAGCGATGAAGAGCCGGGGACAGTTCCTCGTGGCCCTCCTCGTCGTCGTGGGCGTGGTCGTCGGCGCGGTCTATCTGGACCGCCAGGTGGGGGCCCGGCCGCTCGGGACCTCCAGCCCTCCCGGCGTGCCGTCGGGCGCGTGGTTCTGCCCGCACGGCGGGGGCTCGAAGGACTGGGACGTGCGCGTCCAGCTCGCCAACCCCGGCGCCGAGCCGGTGCAGGTGCGCGTGCGCGCGATCTCGGCCAAGAAGCCCTCCGAGCCGCAGGAGCACGTCGTCGAGCCCGGGGCGACGCTCATCGTCCCCGTTCCCGGGGAGGGACGCGAGGCCGCCACGACCGTCGAGTACTTCGGCGGGTTCGTCGTGGCGGGGTGGCTCGAGCGCGCGGAGGGGGACGCCAGCGGGGTGGCCGCCGAGCCGTGCCTGCCCGACACCGGCGGGCGCTGGCTCCTGCCGGACGGGACGGCCGCGGTCGAGGAGAACGACGACCACGTCGTCGTGATGAACCCGCATGCGGCCGAGGCCGTGATCTCGGTGACGCTGCTCACGGACGGCCGGAGCGGCCCCGTGCGGACCGAGGCGTGGACGAACGTGACCCTCAAGCCGTACCGGAGCCGGGCGTTCAGCCTGAACGAGAACGCCCTCGGCGAGACGACGGTGGCCGCGGTCGTGGACGTCTCGGTCGGACGCGTGGCCGCGGCGACGCTCGGGATCTCGCAGGCGGGCGGCATCCGGGGCAGCGTGGGGCTACAGGCCGGCGCGCGGACGCAGATCCTGCCGGGCGGCGGGGACGCGGGACGGACCGCGCTCACGGTGATGAGCGTCGGGCAGGATCGGGTCGAGCTGTCGGGGACGATCCTCGAGCCCGAGACCACGCAGCCCGTGTCGGCGCTCGGTGACGCCGCGCCGGCGGCGGAGACGGCGCGGACGGTCCCGCTCACGACCGCGACGCCCACGACGCTCGTCGTGGAGGCCGACGGTTCGGGCGTGGCCTTCGCCCGGCGCACGTTCGGCGTCGGGACCGACCAGGCCTCGACCGCGGGGGCGACCGAGCCGGCCGGGGCGTGGATCGTGCTGCCCTCGGTCGTCGGAGAGCCGTCGAGCCCGGCGATCGTGCTCGCGAACCCCGGCGAGGAGCCCGCGACCGTCACGCTGACGGCGTTGCCGAGCCCGGGCGCCACCGCACCCGATCCCGTCACCGTCGAGGTCCCGCCGCTCGCCACCGTCACGGCGCCCGAGGCCTTCGCCGCCGCGTCGGGCACCTCGTCGGTGATGGCGATCGCGACGGACGGAACGTTCGTGCCGGTCTCGGCGTCGTATTCGCTGGGGCGCGAGGGGTTCGCGACGTTCGCGGTCGCCGCGGGCGTTCGGATCCCCGATGCATGGGTACCCACATAGGAACGCGTCGTATGATGTGCGTTCGGTCAACCCCCATCTTCCTCGGACGGAGGACCCCGTGTCGAAGGGCAAGCACGGCAGGCGGTTCGCGCGACGCGGCCTGAGGGTCGCGCTCATCGCCGTCGGCGCGCTCGCGCTGCTCGGCGGCGGAACCGCGTACGCCGCCTACCGGTACGACGCCTCCACCGCCGGCCGCATCCTGCCGGGCGTCGCGGTCGCCGGGGTCGACGTGTCGGAGATGACGCGCGCCGAGGCCGTCCAGGCCGTGAGCGGGAAGGCCGCCGAGACGCTCGACGGGGAGCTCTCGGTCAAGGCGGGGGACCACTCCTGGACCGTGACGCCCGCGGAGCTCGGCATGTCGGCCGCCGTGGAGGAGGCCGTCGACCGCGCGTTCGCCCTGGCCGACGGGCTGTCGTTCTTCTCGCGCGTGTACCACCGGGTCGCGGATGAGTCGGTGAACGCGTCGATCGAGGTGCCGTTCGCGTACGACGACGCCGCGATCGAGGGGTTCGTGCACCAGGCGCGCGACGAGGTGGCCGTGCCGGCCGTCGACGCGCGGTTCGCGCTGGAGGACGTCGGGCTCGTGATGCGCCGGCCGAAGACGGGGCGGGCGCTGAAGGTCGAGGACGCGTCCGCGCGCCTGCGCTCCGCGCTCGAGGAGCACGCGACCGACGTGCGGCTGCCGCTGCGCGACGTCGCGCCCGAGGTCACCGTCGACGCGCTCGGCAACACGATCGTCGTCGACCTGTCCGAGAACGTGCTGCGGTTCTACGAGGGCTTCAAGGTCCGCAAGCAGTACCCGGTCGCCACCGCGGCGCCCGGATACGAGACGCCCGTCGGGAACTGGAAGATCATCGACAAGCGCGAGAACCCGACCTGGTACAACCCGGCGCTGGACTCGTGGGGCGCCGACCTGCCGGCCGTCATCGAGCCCGGTCCGAACAACCCGCTCGGAACCCGCGCGCTGTACCTGAACTCGCCGGGGATCCGGATCCACGGGACGTCGGCCTCGGCGTCGATCGGGACGTACGCGTCCCACGGCTGCATCCGGATGCTCATCTCCGACTCCGAGGAGCTCTACCCCCTCGTCCCGGTCGGGACGCGGGCCATCATCATGCCCTGACGTTTCCGTCCGGCGCGGTCCCACCTGCGGTCGGCCGTTCGGCGTACCCCGAGGCAACCCGCTCCCTTCGGCGGGGGATGTCCGGCGGGCGACCAGGCCCACATGGACACGGCCCGCGTGGTCACCGGGAAATGGGAGCGGGGGGCTATGGCCCGGCGACCGGCCCCGCGCCGAGGATATGGGCATGGACCGCAAGATCGACGGCACCTGCCCCGTGTGTCATCAGGGCGACCTGATCACCATCTCGATGAACGTGAGCGGGACCGACCTGTCCTTCACCACGTGCCACATGTGCGAGGCGAAGTGGTGGTTCCGCGACGGCGACCCGGTCCCGCTGCAAGGCGTGATCGGCACCGTGCTCGTCCGGAGGGGATGACCGCACGCGTCGAGTAGGATGCGGTGGCCGTGTCACCGCATCCCGATCTCGATCGCATCTTCAAGGCGTACGACGTCCGAGGGGTCGTTCCCGACGAGCTGAACGAGGACGTCGCGCGCCGCATCGGCTCCGCGTTCGCGGAGTGGGCGGCGGCGCCGCGGATCGCGATCGGCCGTGATTGCCGGCTCTCCTCACCCGCGCTCGCCGCTGCGTTCACCGAGGGGGCCACGTCGCGCGGCGTCGACGTCGTCGATCTCGGGCTCGCCTCGACCGACCTCCTGTACTTCGCGTCCGGCTCGCTCGACGTGCCCGGCGCGATGCTCACCGCGAGCCACAACCCGCCCGAGTACAACGGCCTGAAGTTCTGCCTCGCGGGCGCCAAGCCGGTGGGGCAGGACACCGGCCTCGCGGACATCCGCGCGCTGGCCGAGCGCGACACCTACCCGCCGGCCCCTCGGTCGGGCCGCGTCGAGGAGCGGGCCATCCTCGACGCCTACGCGGACCACGTGCTCTCGCTCGTGGACGCGTCCCGGTTCGCGCCGCTCACCGTCGTGGCCGACACGGCGAACGGGATGGGCGGGCTCGTGGTGCCGGCCGTGTTCGAGCGCCTACCCGTCACGCTCGTGCACCTGTTCCCCGAGCTCGACGGCACGTTCCCGAACCACCCGGCCGACCCCCTCGATCCCGAGAACCAGCGCGACCTGAAGCGCGAGGTTCTCGCGCACGGCGCAGACGCGGGGCTGGCGTTCGACGGCGACGCCGACCGCGTGTTCCTCGTCGACGAGCGCGCCGAGGGCGTGAGCGGCTCCGAGGTCACGGCGCTCGTCGCGAAGGCGATGCTCGAGCGGTACCCGGGCTCCACCGTCGTCCACAACCTGATCTGCTCGTGGGCCGTGCCGGAGGTGATCCGCGAGTCCGGCGGAACGCCGGTCCGCACCCGCGTGGGGCATTCGTTCATCAAGCAGGTCATGGCCGAGACCGGGGCCATCTTCGGCGGCGAGCACTCCGGCCACTACTACTTCCGGGACAACTACCGGGCCGACTCCGGCCTGATCGCCGCCGTCGTGGTCCTCGAGGCGCTCTCGCGCGCCGGGCGGCCGCTCTCGGAGGTGCTGGCGCCGTTCCACCGCTACCACGCGTCGGGCGAGATCAACTCGCGCGTGGACGATCAGGCGGGCAAGGTGGAGGAGCTGGCGGCGGCGTACCGCGACGGGCGACCGGACCGCACGGACGGCCTGACCGTCGAGTTCGACGACTGGTGGTTCAACGTCCGGCCGTCGAACACCGAGCCGCTGGTACGTCTGAACGTCGAGGCGCGCACCGCGGAGATGCTGGAAGAACGAACCGCGGAGGTCCTCGCGATCATCCGAGGCGAAGGAGGTGCGTCGTGAGCCTGGACCCCGAGCTGCTCGAGATCCTCGTCTGCCCGAACGACCGCGGCGAGGTCGAGTACCGCGAGGCCGAGCAGGTCATCGTCTGCGCCACGTGCGGCTACCGGTATCCCATTCGCGACGGTATCCCCGTGATGCTGATCGACGAGGCGGAGAAGCCCACCGGGAAGAAGCGGCGGTGACCCCGCTCGACGACGAGCGAACGCTTCGGGGCGCCGACCCCGCCGGCATGCTGGAAGCGGTCGGGAGCCTCCCGCGCCAGTGCCGCGAGGGGTACGAGTTGGGCCGCTCGGCGCCCGACCTGCCCTCCGCCGAGGGCGTGGCCAACGTGGCGTTTTGCGGGATGGGCGGCTCGGCCGTCGCAGGGGACGTGCTGCGGGTCCTCGCGGCGAGCCGCCTCGGCGCGCCGGTGCAGGTGATCCGCTCGCCCGAGCTGCCCGAGTGGTGCCAGCCCCACACCCTGCTCGTCGTCTCGAGCTACTCGGGCGACACCTCCGAGGCGGTCTCGTGCCTGGACGAGGCGATCCGGCGCGGATGCCGGGTCGTGGCCGTCACGTCGGGCGGCGAGGTCGCGCGGCGGACCGAGGAGCTCGGGCTCGGGGGGGTGCTCGTGCCGGGCGGGCTCCAGCCGCGCGCGGCGGTTGGGCTCCTCACGCTCGGGACGCTCGGGGCCCTCGAGGCCGCGGGGCTGCTGCCCTCGGTGGGCGCGGACCTGGACGAGTGCGTCCGGGAGCTCGACGTCCTCGTCGACCAGCTGGCGCCGGGCGTGCCGACGACGATCAACCTCGCGAAGCAGGTGGCGGAGGCGGTCGGCGAGTCCGTGCCGGTGGTCTGGGGCGCCGACGGTCTCGGCGCCGTGGCGGCCGTCCGGTGGAAGACGCAGATGAACGAGAACGCGAAGATCCCGGCGTTCGCCTCGGCCCTGCCCGAGCTCGACCACAACGAGGTCGTGGGGTGGTCGCAGGATCGGGGCCACGGCTACCTCGTCGTCGCGCTCCGGCACGAGGGCGAGCATCCGGACGTCGGGGCCCGCTTCGAGCTCTCGACCCGGATCGCCGAGGAGGCCGGCGCGCGGACGCTCGAGGTGTGGGCGCGCGGGCGCTCGGCGCTCGCGCGGCTGTTCTCGCTCGTCGCGGTCGGGGACTTCGCCTCGACGTACCTGGGGATCGCGCGCGGTGTGGACCCGACGCCGGTCGATGCGATCGCGCGGTTGAAGGCCGCGCTGGCGGAGCGATGACGGGCCTGCCGGGACCGGGCGACGCGCTCGCCGACGAGGCCGCGGAGTGGGTGCGCGAGCGCTCGGGGCTCCGACCGCGGGTCGCGATCGTCCTCGGCAGCGGGCTCGGCGCGGCGATGGGTGGTGTCCGCGAGGACGCCACGTTCTCGTTCGAGGATCTCCCGGGGTTCCCTCGTCCGACGGTGCCGGGGCACGTCGGTGCGATGGTGCTCGGCGAGCTGGCGGGTGTACCGGTCGCGGTGTTCCGGGGCCGGATCCATTTCTACGAGGGCAATGACCTGTCCGTGTGCGCGTTGCCGATCCGCCTGGCTCGGGTGCTGGGAGCGGGGACCGCGATCCTCACGGCCGCGACCGGAGGGATCGCCGAGGGTCTCGAGACGGGGCATCTCGTCGTCGGCACGGACCACCTGAACTTCCTGGGGCAGAGCCCGCTCCGCGGATGGCGACGGCCCGACGGCTCGCCGCCGTTCGTCGACATGGTGGACGCGTACGACCCCGAGCTCGCCGACCTGGCGGTCGCGGGGGCCGAGCGCCTGGGCATCCCGGTCTCGCGCGGTGTGTACGCCGCGATGCCGGGGCCGATGTACGAGACGCCGGCCGAGATCGCCCACCTGCGCGTCGCGGGCGCCTCGGTCGTCGGGATGTCGGTCGTGCCCGAGGCCGTGCCGGCGCGAGCCCTCGGCATGCGGGTGCTCGGGCTGTTCTTCGTCACGAACCAGGTGGGCGTCCCGGTCGAGCACGCGGACGTCGTGCGCGCCTCCGACGCGATGGCGGGCGCGGTGGGCGCCGTGATCGAGGACGTCCTCGCGAAAGGAGGCCGATGGACGGCGACGTGAAGGATCTGAGCCTGGCCGAGCAGGGGCGCGACCGGATCGCCTGGGCGGCGAACGAGATGCCGGTCCTCGCGCTCATCCGCGAGCGGTTCGAGAAGGAGCGGCCGCTCGACGGCGTGCGGATCGGCGCGTGCCTGCACGTGACGACCGAGACGGCGAACCTGATGCTCACCCTGCAGGCGGGTGGCGCGGACGTCGCGCTCTGCGCCTCGAACCCGCTGTCGACGCAGGACGACGTCGCCGCGGCGCTGTGCGAGGCTGGCGTGCCGACGCAGGCGATCAAGGGTGAGGACAACGAGACGTACTTCCGCCACATCGAGGCCGTGCTCGACCACCGGCCGCAGATCACGATGGACGACGGCTGCGACATGGTGAGCCTGCTCCACAAGGATCGTCGCGATCAGGTGCCCGAGGTGCTGGGCGGCACCGAGGAGACGACGACCGGCGTGATCCGCCTACGCGCGATGGCCGCCGACGGCGCGCTGCGCTACCCGATCGTGAGCGTCAACGACGCGGACACGAAGCACCTGTTCGACAACCGGTTCGGCACCGGCCAGTCGACGATCGACGCCATCATGCGCTCGACGAACCTGCTGCTCGCGGGCCGCGTCGTCGTCGTGTGCGGCTACGGGATGTGCGGCCGAGGGGTCGCGTCGCGCGCGCGCGGCATGGGCTCGCAGGTCGTCGTGACCGAGGTCGACCCGCTCCCGGCGCTCGAGGCGGCGATGGAGGGCTACCGGGTCATGCCGCTCAGCGACGCCGCGCGCATCGGCGACGTCTTCGTCACGGTCACGGGGGACAAGGCGGTGATCCGCCGGGAGCACATGGAGCTCATGAAGGACGGCGCGATCATGGCGAACTCGGGGCACTTCGACGTCGAGATCGACAAGCCGGCGCTCGCGGCGCTCGCCGTGAGCACGCGCCGGATCCGCGAGTTCGTCGACGAGTACCGGATGGCGGACGGACGACGGCTGCACCTGCTCGGCGAGGGCAGGCTGGTCAACCTCGCCGCCGCCGAGGGACACCCGGCCGCGGTGATGGACATGTCCTTCGCGAACCAGGCGCTGTCGGTCGAGTGGCTCGCGCGGCACCACGCGCAGCTCGGGCCGCAGGTGTACCCGGTTCCCGAGGAGATCGATCAGGAGGTCGCGCGGCTCAAGCTCCTGGCGATGGGGATCGGGATCGATGCGCTCACGCCGGAGCAGAAGGAGTACCTGCGGTCGTGGGAGCAGGGGACCTGAGGGCGTTCCGCTCGGCGGGGCGCACGCTGTTCTCCCTCGGGCTCGTGAAGGCGAGCGAGGGGAATCTGTCGTCCTTCGACGGCGAGCGGCTCGCGATCACCCGGACCGGGTGCGAGCTCGCCCGGCTCGGCGAGGGCGACGTCCTCGAGGGCACGCTCGAGGCGCCGCCGACCCGCGCGTCCTCGGACCTCGAGCTGCATCTCGAGATGTACCGCGAGCGCGGACCCGGGGCGATCGCGCACGCGCACCCTCCGGGGTCCGTCCCCGAGGGGTGGGTCGAGGGGCAGCCCCACGGGACGTATGCGCACGCGGCCACGCTCGAGGAGGCCGTCGACCGCCTCGTGCGGGAGGCGCGGGGGGCGGGATGACCGGGCCCGGCATCGTCCCCGTGGAGTGGCGCGGCGACGCCGTGGCGATCTTGGATCAGCGCGTCCTCCCGCACCGCGAGGTCGTCCTCGAGTGCCGAACGGTCGAGGACGTGGTCGAGGCGATCCGGACCCTCGCGGTCCGCGGGGCGCCGATCATCGGCGTCGCGGCCGCGTACGGGATGGCGCTCGCGGCCACCGTCTCGACACGAGGTCGCGCGCGGGCGCTCCTGGCCGACCTCGAGGACGCCGCCCGGGCGCTGAAGGAGGCCCGCCCGACCGCGGTGAACCTCGCGTGGGCGGTGGACCGGATGATGGCGGTCGCCACCGGCCAGTGCTGTCAGGTCGGCAGCACGCTGCAGCGTGTGCACGAGGAGATGGTTGCCGAGGCCCTGCGCATCGAGGCCGAGGACCGCGAGGCGTGCTCGGCGATGGGGGCGTTCGGCGCGGACCTCCTCCCCGAGGACGCGGACGTGCTCACGCACTGCAACACGGGGATGCTGTGCACGGCGGGCATCGGCACGGCCCTGGGCGTGGTGATCGCCGCCCACCGCCAGGGCAAGCGCCCTCACGTCTGGGTGGACGAGACGCGGCCGGTGCTGCAGGGCGCCCGGCTCACGGCCTGGGAGCTCGGCAGGCTCGGCATCCCGCGGACGTTGATCGTGGACGTCGCGGCGGGCGGGTTAATGGCCCGACGGCGCGTCGACCTGGTGATCGTCGGCGCCGACCGGATCGCCGCGAACGGCGACGTCGCGAACAAGGTGGGAACGTACCCACTGGCGGTGCTCGCGCGACACCACGACGTGCCCTTCTACGTGGCGGCGCCGGTCTCGACGGTCGACCTCGCGACGCCCACCGGTGCCGACATCCCGATCGAGGAGCGAGATCCGGGCGAGGTCACGTCGCCGCTCGGGGTCGACCTCGCCGAGCCCGGGACGCCCGCGGCGAACCCCGCGTTCGACCTCACCCCCGCGGAGCTCGTCACGGCGATCGTCACCGAGCGGGTCGTCCTGCGGCCTCCGTACGGACCGGCGCTCCGCGGCCTGGCGTCGTCGAGGGGAGCGGCGTGAGCGAAACCCTCTCGGTCCGCGCGCGGTTCGAGCGGTTCCCCGCGACGGTGAAGGGCGCCTTCATCCTGCGGGGCGAGGATCGCGATCCCCACCAGGTGCAGGTCGTGCGCGCGCGGGCCGTCGCGGTCGCGGGCCGGGAGTGGCGCGAGGTGCCCATCGGCTCGACCACGCTCGACACGGCCCCGCACCGCGACGTGTTCGTGCCGTTCGAGCTCATGGTCGCCGACCTCGAGCCCGGCTGGTACGGGTTCGAGCTCGACCTGGAGGTCGACGGGAACGCCGCGACCTTCCCCGGCGGCCGCCGGTTCGCCGTCCCGTGGCCGCGCGCGACCGTCCGCCGCGGCCAGATCCGAGTCGACCGCTCGGTGCGGCTCGGCGATCGCGCGGAGGCGCGGGTCGAGCAGGTGGACTGCGGGGGCGACTCGATCAGGCTGACGCTCACGGTCGACCCACCGATGCCCGTCCAGGTGCGGCTCCTCACGGCCGGGGCGCGCCTGGAGATCCTCGAGCACGACGTCGACGAGGCGACCGGACGGAACAGGGTGACCGCCTACCCGCTCCTTCGCGCCCACACGGGCCTCCGCATCGAGTTGAAGGGCCGAGGCCGCGGCGCGGAGGGGGCCCTCGAGGTCCCGCTCGACTGAGTGTCGCCGGCGCGCGGTAGCGTCGCGCGATGCTCGAGCACCTGCTCGACGTCGTCTTCCCCCGTCGATGCGCCGGATGCGGCCGCGGAACGTGGCCGTTCTGCCAGCCGTGCCGCGCGCAGGTCCAGCCGCTCGTCCCGCCGTGGTGTCGGCGCTGCGGCTCGCCGTCCGCCGGCGACCGGGCATCGTGCCCGGACTGCCCGCCTCCGCCGCTCGCCGTCGCCCGCTCGGCGTTCCGGTTCCACGGGCCGGTCCGCTCGGCCGTGCACCGGCTGAAGTTCGCCGGCTGGCGCCCGGTGGCCGACGCCCTCGGCGAGGCGATGGCGCGGACGTGGACGGACCCTGGCGTCGACGCGGTGACGTGGGTGCCGTTGTCGCCCCGGCGCCGGGCCGAACGCGGGTTCGACCAGGCGCGGGCGCTCGCCGAGGTCGTGGCCCGGCGGCTGGACGTCCCGGCGCTCGGCCTGCTCGCGCGGGATGCGGACGATCGCGCCACGCAGGCGCGGCGCGACCGCGCGGGCAGGCTGGTGGCGATGGAGGGCCGCTTCCGGGTGCGCACGGCGCCCCGGGGCTCGGTGCTCCTCGTGGACGACGTGCTCACCACGGGCGCGACGGCCTCGGCGTGCGCGGCGGCGCTCGTGCACGGTGGCGCCGACCGCGTGTGCGTCCTCACCGCGGCGCGGGCGCTCACGCCTCGGCCCGGTGGGCTCCCTGCCTCGGCGGCGCGCGCGGATATACTCGGCGCCGGGCTCGCGTCCGGGTCTGTGGTTGCCCGGGGATCCGATCTCCGGTAGTCGATGCCAGCCGCGGGCGAAACGACCCACGTAAGGCGACCCTTGGTCGCCGAGCATGGCGCGGTTTAGATGTAAGTCCTGCCCCGGCGGGGGAGGCCTCGCCGGGAGAGGTGGCGAAGCCGTCAGGCGATCCACCCGGCAGGCGGGTGTGGGGCCAAAGACCAGGTCAGCCGGACGCGAGCCCACGACCTCCGGCGATGCGCGTCGGGCCGCACGGGACGATACTGACCGTAGGGAACCTCGACCGAAGGAGGCGGCATGGATCTCGTGCTGAACGGGCGCGGCGCCCGCATCACGGACCGCGTGCGCGAGGTGGCCGAGCACAAGCTCGGGCGGCTCGAGCGGATGGAGCCGAGGGTCACGCGCCTCCAGATCGAGATCATCTCCGAGAAGAACCCGAGGCTCGGCGGCGCTCATCGCGTCGAGGCCTCGTTCGACACGCCGCGGCGGAGCTTCCGCGCGACGGCGGCCGCGTCCGACGTGGAATCGGCGTTCGACATCGTCGCCGAGAAGCTCGAACGGCAGATCCGGGACCACAACAAGAAGAAGCGGACGAAGCTCATCGCGGGCGCCACCCGCGTAAAATCGGCCAACAACCACGAGCAGGCGCCGGCCGAAGGGTAGCGCGGCGCACCGGGGGTTCGGTGAGCGAGACATCGAAGGAGCAGGGATCGGGGCGGCTCCGCGTCCTCGTCTGTGACGATCACGCGCTGTTCCGTCGGGGACTCGAGATGGTCCTCGGCATGGAGGACGACCTCGAGCTCGTCGGCGAGGCGTCCGACGGCGTCGAGGTCGTCGCGAAGGCCCAGGAGCTGATGCCGGACGTCATCCTCATGGACATCCGGATGCCGAAGCGGTCCGGGATCGAGGCCGCGGCCGAGATCAAGGATCTCCTGCCGCACGTCAAGATCCTCATGCTGACGATCAGCGACGAGGAGGCCGACCTGTACGAGGCGATCAAGGCGGGAGCGTCGGGCTACCTGCTGAAGGAGATCCCGATCGAGGAGGTCGCCGACGCGATCCGGTCGGTGTGGGCCGGGCAGTCGCGGATCTCGCCGTCGATGGCGTCCAAGCTCCTCACGGAGTTCGCCGCGATGAGCAAGGCGACGGACGAGAAGCCCGAGATGCCGACGCCGAAGCTCACCGACCGCGAGATGGAGGTCCTGCGTCTCGTCGCCCAGGGGATGAACAACCGCGACATCGCGAAGGCGCTGTTCATCTCCGAGAACACCGTGAAGAACCACATCCGGAACATCCTGGAGAAGCTCCATCTGCACTCGCGCATGGAGGCGGTCGTGTACGCCGTGCGCGAGAAGATGATCGAGATCAGCTGACGCGTGGCTCTGTCACCCGAGGAGCATCGTCGCCTCGCGCACCGCAACACCGTGCTGCTCGCGTCCGCGCAGGGCCTGGTGCAGCTGGCCTCGCCGGTCATGCTGCTCGTCGGCGTCGTCGAGATCGCCGAGCTGACCGGTCACGAGAGCTCGACCGGCTTCCTGAACGCCGCGTACTTCCTCGCGGCCGCGGCCGGAGCGCTCCTCGTCGGCCGCTCGATGGATCGTCTCGGCCGCCGACCCGGTCTGCTCGCGAGCTACGCGCTGCTCGTGGTGGCCGGGCTCGGCGCGGCCGCCTCGGTCGCAGCCGGATCGTGGCTCGGCCTGCTGCTGTGCGCGCTGCCGTTCGGGGCGGCCTTCGGGGGCGCGAACCTCGCGCGTGGCGCGGTGGCGGACATGCACCCGCCCGAGCGCCGCGGCCGGGCCGTCGGGTACGTGCTGGCCGCCGGCACCGTCGGCGCGGTCGCGAGCCCGTTCGTCGTGGCGTTCCTTCAGGAGTTCGCGGAGGGCCGGCTCGGCTCGGACCCGAACGTCCTGCCGTGGATCCTCGTGCCGGCCGGCGCCGTCGGGGCGATGGTGTGCGTGCTGCGCGTGCGACCGGACCCCCGCGACATGGCGGTAGGGGAGACCCTCGCCGACATCCGAGCGGTCGTCCGCCCACCGCGTGAGATCCTCGGGATGCCGGCCGTCCGCCTGGCCGTCGTGGCCGCGGCCGTCGGGCAGATGGCGATGGTGGCGGTCATGGGCGTGACGCCGGTGGCGCTGCACCAGCACGACGTCAGCCCCACCGCGGTCTCGAGCGTCATCAGCGTCCACATCGCCGGCATGTTCGCGTTCTCGCCGCTGATCGGCGCGGCGCTCGACCGGTACGGCCGCCGACCGGGCCTGATCGCCGGGGCCGTGCTGAGCATCGCCGGCGCGCTCCTCGCGGCGACCGAGGGCAGGGCGTTCGTCGTCGGGCTCGGGCTCTTCGCGATCGGCCTGGGGTGGAGCGCCACGTTCCTCGGCGCGACGGCGGTGATCAGCGACGCCACCGACCCGGCCGAGCGGGCCGGCGCGCTGGGCGTGATGGATCTCATGGTCAGCCTGAGCTCGGCGGCCGCGGGGTTGGCAAGCGGCTTCGTGTTCGAGGGCGCCGGGTTCCGGGTCCTCGGGCTCGCCACCGCGACCCTCGTGCTCGTCGTCGTCCTGTCCGCCCTGCGCCTGCGAGCGCCCGCCGCCGAGCGCGTGTCTGTCGACGAGCGTTGAGCGGCCGCCGAACCCGGGGGCGTCCCGTACCGAACCACCGAGGGACGGCGTGCGGAGGGGCTCCGGTACGATAGGGGGCCGGAACACCCCTCCGAGCTCGCGAAAGGGACGTTGCGTTGGTCATCGAGAAACTCGGCCAGATCGGCGAGGGCCGCAAGATCAAGCGCCTCGAGCAGCTCGTCGGGCTCGTGAACGGGTTCGAGCCCGAGGCCGAGGGGCTCACCGACGAGGAGCTGCGCGGCAAGTCGGCCGAGTTCAAGCGGCGAGCGCAGGACGGTGAGACCCTCGACGACCTGCTCCCGGAGGCGTTCGCGTGCGTGCGCGAGGCCGCCCGGCGCCGGATCGGGCAGCGCCACTTCGACGTGCAGGTGATGGGCGCGATCGCGCTCCACCAGGGTCAGATCGCCGAGATGAAGACCGGTGAGGGCAAGACGCTCACGTCGACGATGCCTGCCTTCCTCAACTCGCTCGGCGGCGGCGGCGTGCACCTGGTGACCGTGAACGACTACCTCGCCAAGCGCGACTCGGAGTGGATGGGCCCGATCTTCCGGGCGCTCGGCGCGAGCGTGGGGTTGATCCAGGCGCAGATGACGCCGGAGCAGCGCCGGCCCGCGTACGCGGCCGACATCACGTACGGCACGAACAACGAGTTCGGATTCGACTACCTGCGCGACAACATGGCGATGCGGGCGCCCGACATGGTCCAGCGCAGCCACGCGTACGCGATCGTCGACGAGGTGGACTCGATCCTGATCGACGAGGCGCGGACGCCGCTCATCATCAGCGGCATGGTGGCCGACAGCGCGAAGTGGTACCAGACCTTCGCGCGGCTCGCGCCGCGGCTGAAGCGTGACGATGACTACGAGGTCGACGAGGCGAAGAAGACCGTCGCCGTGACCGAGTCCGGGGTCGCGAAGGTCGAGGAGGCCCTCGGCCTGGACAACCTGTACGAGCACGTCCACACGCCGCTCGTCCACCACCTGCAGAACGCGCTGCGCGCCAAGGAGCACTACCAGCGCGACGTCGAGTACATCGTGACGAACGGCGAGGTGAAGATCGTCGACGAGTTCACCGGTCGCGTGCTCGAGGGCCGCCGCTACTCGGAGGGCCTCCACCAGGCGATCGAGGCCAAGGAGGGCGTGCGGATCAAGGAGGAGAACCAGACACTCGCGACGATCACGATCCAGAACTACTTCAAGATGTACGAGAAGCTCGCCGGCATGACGGGCACGGCGAAGACGCAGCTCGCCGAGTTCGAGCAGGTCTACAAGCTCGGCGTGGCGGAGATCCCCACGAACCGCCCGATGATCCGCGTTGACGAGCAGGACCTCGTCTACAAGACCGAGGACGCCAAGTGGAACGCCGTCGTCGAGGACCTCGTCGAGCGCCACGAGGCGGGCCAGCCGTGTCTCGTCGGCACGGTCTCGATCGAGAAGTCCGAGCGCCTGTCCACCCTGCTGAACCGGCGCGGCGTCCCGCATCACGTCTTGAACGCGAAGAACCACGAGAAGGAGGCGATGATCGTCGCCCAGGCCGGCCGCAAGGGCGCCGTGACGGTGGCGACGAACATGGCCGGCCGAGGCGTCGACATCCTGCTCGGTGGCAACCCCGAGTACCTCGCGCGCCAGGAGATGGCCGCGCGAGAGTGGGACAACGACCGGTACCTCCTGTTCGAGATGGACGAGGAGGAGCGCGCCGAGTACGAGGCCGAGTACGGGCCGATCTACCGCAAGTTCAAGGAGCAGACCGACGCCGAGCACGAGGAGGTCGTCGCGCTCGGCGGCCTGTACGTGCTCGGCACGGAGCGGCACGAGTCCCGCCGGATCGACAACCAGCTCCGGGGCCGGTCGGGCCGCCAGGGCGACCCCGGCGAGTCGCGGTTCTACCTCTCGCTCGGCGACGACCTGATGCGGATGTTCGCCTCGGACCGGGTGGCCTCGATCATGGAGCGCCTGAAGTGGCCCGACGACGAGCCGATCGTGGCGAAGATGGTGACCCGCGCCGTCGAGGGCGCGCAGCGGCAGATCGAGGAGCTCAACTTCGAGCGCCGCAAGAACATCCTGAAGTACGACGACGTCATGAGCACCCAGCGCGAGGTGATCTACGCCGAGCGCCAGAAGATCCTGCAGGGCGCCGACTTCAAGGACGAGGCGCTCGACATGGTGGAGGACGTCGTGCGTCGGACGGTCCAGCGCGTGGCGCCGGAGGACGTCTTCACCGAGGAGTGGGACGCGGACGCCGTCCTCGCCGGGATCGCCGAGGTCTATCCGACGACGATGACCATCGAGGACCTCGAGGAGGTCGTGACCTCCGCCGAGCTCGAGGAGCGCGCCGTCGACGAAGCGCTCCGGCTGTACGACGAGAAGGAGCGGGCGATCGGCTCGGAGCACATGCGGGAACTCGAGCGCATGGTGCTCCTCAACATCACCGATACGAAGTGGCGCGAGCACCTCTACGAGATGGACTACCTGCAGGAGGGCATCCACCTGCGGGCCTACGCGCAGAAGGACCCGCTCACCGAGTACCGGCGCGAGGCGTACCAGATGTTCGAGGAGCTCACCGACTCGATCCGCGACGACTTCGTCCGGTACGTCTATCGCGTGCAGCTGGTCCGCCAGGACGAGCCGGGACGCCCGCGGCCGCAGCGGGTGAGCGAGAACCGCGGCGAGGAGCCGGCCCCGACGTCGTCCGGCGCCGCCCCGCAGGCCGTGAGCGACAAGGTGCCGCGCAACGCGCCCTGTCCATGCGGCAGCGGCAAGAAGTACAAGAAGTGTCACGGAGCGGTGGCATGAGCGACCACACCGAGCGCCTCGAGGACCTCGCCGAGCGTCTCGCGCACGCGAAGGAGTTCCTTTGACGTCGACGGCAAGCGCGAGCAGGCGGCCGAGCTCGAACGGCAGGCGAGCGACCCGTCCCTCTGGGACGACCCGGCGCGCGGCCAGCAGCTGACGACAAGGCTCTCGCGCCTCCGCGCCGAGATCGAGCGCTACGACGCCCTCGTGCGACGCCTCGACGACGCCCGCACGATGGACGAGCTCCTCGAGGCCGAGTCCGACGCTGAGATGCGGGCCGACCTCGTGCGCGGGGTCGAGGACCTCGAGCGCGACCTCGGCAAGCTCGAGCTGGCGACGCTGCTCGGCGGCGAGTTCGACGCGAACGACGCCGTCGCGACGCTCCACGCCGGCGCCGGTGGCACCGAGTCCCAGGACTGGGCCGAGATGCTGCTGCGGATGTACCTGCGCTGGGCCGAGCGCACAGGCATGGACGTCGAGGTGGACGAGGTCCTCTTCGGGGACGAGGCAGGCATCAAGAGCTCGACGTTCATCGTGCACGGCACGAACGCGTACGGCCTGCTCTCGGCGGAGCGCGGCGTGCACCGCCTGGTGCGGATCAGCCCGTTCGACGCCGCGAAGCGCCGGCACACGTCGTTCGCCTCGCTCGACGTCATCCCGCTCCTCGAGGAAGCGCAGGAGGAGGACCTGCCGATCCCCGAGGACGATCTGCGGATCGACGTCTACCGCTCGAGCGGCCCCGGCGGGCAGTCGGTGAACACGACGGACTCGGCCGTGCGGATCACGCACCTGCCGACCGGGATCGTGGTCGCCTGCCAGAACGAGCGCTCGCAGCTCCAGAACCGCGCGGTGGCGATGCGCATCCTGAAGGCCCGCCTCGCCGAGCGGATGCGCGAGGAGCAGCAGGAGCGCCTGGAGAACCTGCGGGGAGAGCGCAAGGGCATCGACTTCGGGTCGCAGATCCGCTCGTACGTCCTCGCGCCGTACCGGCTCGTGAAGGACCACCGGACGAACGTCGAGATCGGGGACGTGGACCGCGTGCTCGACGGCGATCTCGAGGAGCTGATCGAGGCCGAGCTCAGGCGTCGGACGGAGGGCTCGGCGGCGTAGCGTCCCGGCCCCGAGCCCGCACGAACGCGCCCCCCGCCACCGCCAGGAACGCGAGCCACACGACCGCCGAGAACGCGAGCCCGCGACCGATCGCCGGCTCCCGGTACACCATGCGGATCTCGTGCCGCCCGGCCGACACGGGGACGCCCTGGAGCAGGTAGTCGGCGCGCAGGACCGGCGCCGGCTCGCCGTCGACGGTCGCCGACCACCCCCGGTCCCAGGCGTTGCGGACGACGACGATCGACGGGGCGGCCGCGTCGACCGAGATCCGGACGTCCTCGGACCGGCGCTCCTCGTAGCTCGCCGTCCCGGGCTCGGGCGCGACGGCCCCACCGGCCGGCTCGATCCCCGGGTCGCCCTCGACGACCGCGTGGAGGGCCGGATCGAACCCGCGCTCGAGGACGGTCTCGAGCGCGGGCACCCCGCTCGAGACCGATCTCCACGACGGCACGACCGAGACCCGGGGCTGCCAGCCCTCGATCTCGACCAGGGTGTAGCCGTCCTCGGTCAGGAGCTCCCGGGCGGGGAGCGGAGCGCTCAGGCCCTGCGGCACGATGACGAACCGCACGCCGAGCAACCGCAGGTCCTCGATCGTCGGCACCTGGAGGATGGCGGCGTTGTAGAAGACCGGGAGGCGGTTCGTGGCCCGGATGAACGACCAGTAGCGGGGCAGTTGGATCGGCGAATAGCCGAGCACGTCGTCGAGCCGGAACAGGATGGCCCGCCCGAGTAGGAGCGCCGGCCAGTCCGCGCGGTCCTGCGTGAACAGGTAGCCCTTGTTGAAATACACCGTGGGCTGGATCCACGCGAGGTACCGGGTGTTGCCGCCGGTGGTCGCGATCCGCCGCGCGATCGGCCCGGCCGTCAGGTACTCGTCGAGCGGCGTGTTCGGCCATCGCAGCGGCCCGTGGACCAGGGCGGGATGGTCCCTGCCCTCGAGTCCGAGGTACAGCGTCCCGCCCTGGTACACGGAGGACCAGACGGCGCTCGCGAGCAGCTCGGCGGCGAGCACGCCGACCAGGGCGAGCGCCGCCCACCGGCGGCCGCGCAGGACCCATCGGACGACGAGGACGACCGCAGCGGCGCCGATCGCGAAGATCACGAACCGCTCGGGGTTCGCCCCGAGCGCGATCGGCAGCGCGAGCACGACCGCCGCGGCACCCCCCATCCACCAGACGGTCTCGCGAGGGGAGGGGAGCCGCTCCAGCAGCGACTGGAACCCGATCGCGCCGACGACCGGCAGCACGAGCACGGCCAGGTACCGCAGCCTCCCCGGGTTGTGCAGGTACACGTCGCCGAACGGCAGGCGCAGCACGAGCTCGCGGAGCCACGTCGTCCCGACGAAGAGCGTGACCGTGGCCAGGTAGCCGACGACGCCGGTGATCGCGAACGCGAGCACCGTGGCCCGGCGCCGCCGGTCGCGGAGCGCCATCGGCGCGAGAAGCAGGAGCGTCGCCCCGACGTACGCCCCCGGGGTGCTCGCGAACGCGAAGGGCCAGGCGCTCCAGATGCCCTCGTCGGGGATCGGGCGGTCTCGGATCCCGGCTTCGCGCGCGAGCGTGCCCTCGAGGGCGCCGTACCCGGCCCGCAGGCTGGAGCGCGCGATGAGCGCGAACCGCGGGACCAGGATCGCGAGGTTCGCGAGCGGCAGGAACGCGAAGAACGCGCCGGCGAGCGCGAGCGCGTGCGGCCAGCGGCGAGCGCCGGTCCGGACGTCGTGGATCGACCGGGCCACCACGTACACGAACGCCAGCGCCGTGCACATCACGAGGCCGTGGGACAGGTGGGCGGTCGCGATCTGACCCCACGCGAGGGCCGCCAGCGCCAGCCACGGGAGCCTGCGGAGCAGACGGTCGGCGGCGAGATAGCCGGAGGCCCCGACGAGCACGAAGGGCGTCCACGCGAGCGTCCCGGCGAACGGCAGCGAGATCGCGATCGACGAGGCCGCCATCGTCATCGCGATCGCGAGGCCGCCGGCCGTGGCGGGCACCCGCCACAGGCCCTCGCGCCGCAGGAACCAGTACGTGCCGAGGCCGGCGAGGATCGGGTGCAGCACGATGAGGGCCCGCAGGCCGCCGCCGCACCCGAACAGCCACGACAGCAGCATGGTCGGCAGCGAGAGCCACCCGCTCTGCGAGTCCGCCAGGAACGGCGTCCCGATCATCTCGTAGGGGTTCCACAGCGGAAGCTGCCCGGCCGCGAGCGCGCGCCCCATCAGGCACGAGCGCGGGAGCCAGAACGACAGGACGTCGGGGTGCTGGTTCGTGAGGAGGTTCGCGAAGGCGAACCCCCGGAGCGCGACGAGGACCGAGACCACGACGAGCGCCGGTCCGGCGGCGGCCACGAACAGGCGCCGCGGCAGCGGCGCGGCCAGCGTCCCGGCGGCGGCCGGACCGCCCTCACGCTCCGCCGTCCTCATCGCGCCACAGGGTAGTGGAAGCCTCGTTCCTCGGGCGGGGGGCGTCTGTTAGACTCCGCGCGGCCCGAAGCCATCGACACTTTCCCCGAGAATCCTGGATGATCACGCTTCAGCACGTCACCAAGACATTCAAGAACGGCACCACCGCGCTCGACGACGTCTCGGTCGAGATCGACAAGGGCGAGTTCGTCTTCATCGTCGGCGCGTCCGGCTCCGGCAAGTCGACCTTCATCCGGCTGCTCCTCAAGGAGGAGGAGGCCACGAAGGGCGACATCTATGTCGCCGGCAAGCACCTGGCGAAGCTCACGACGTGGAAGGTGCCGCACCTGCGCAGGAACATCGGCACGGTGTTCCAGGACTTCAAGCTGCTCCAGGACAAGAACGTGTTCGAGAACGTCTCGTTCGCGCTCGAGGTGATCGGCAAGCCGAAGCACGTCATCGACCAGCGCGTGCCCGAGATCCTCGAGTACGTCGGGCTCTCCGACAAGCTGAACAACTTCCCCGACGAGCTCTCGGGCGGTGAGCAGCAGCGGGTCTCGATCGCGCGAGCGTGTGTGAACCGGCCGCTCGTGCTCCTCGCGGACGAGCCCACGGGGAACCTGGACCCCAGCACGTCGGTGGACATCATGCGGCTGCTCGACAAGGTGAACCGGATCGGGACGACCGTCGTCATGGCCACGCACGACCAGGCGATCGTCGACGCGATGCGCCGGCGCGTGATCGAGCTCGACCGGGGCGCGGTCGTTCGCGACCAGGCCCGAGGGGTGTACAGCTAGTGGCGCGCTTCGAGAGCCTGTTCCGCGAGACGACCTCGGGGCTGCGCCGCAACGGGCTGGTGGCGTTCGCGGCGATCTCGACCACGTTCGTCGCGCTCCTGCTGTTCGGTCTCGCGCTCCTCGTCAGCCGTCAGGTGAGCCTGATGATCGAGGCGACGACGGGGAACGTGGAGGTGGCCGTGTACCTCACCGACCCGGTGAACCCCGACACCGTCGAGACCCTCACGACGAAGCTCACGGACCTGCCCGTCGTCGCGAACGTCGAGTACGAGACGAAGGAGGAGGCCTGCGCGCGGTTCAAGGAGCTGTTCGCGAACCAGAAGGCGCTCGTGGACAACGTCGACTGCGACGCGCTCCCGGCCTCGCTGCGCGTGAAGCTCGACGACCCCGAGAACTACGAGCAGGTTGCGGCGGTGCTCGATGGCCAACCCGGCGTCAACCGGATCGTCGACCAGAGCCGCTTCCTGGACCGCCTGTTCGCGATCACCGGTGTGTTCCGCGTCGGCGTGCTGATGGTCTCGATCGTGATGCTCGTGTCGTCCGCGGTGCTCATCGCGAACACGGTGAGGATGGGGCTGTTCGCCCGCCGCAAGGAGATCGGCATCATGAAGCTCGTGGGAGCGACGAACTGGCGGATCCGGTTCCCCTTCATCATCGAGGGGCTCGTCGAGAGCCTGATCGGGGCCGCCGCCGCGATCCTGTTCCTGTTCGGGATGAAGGTGTACTTCATCAACCCGCTGTACGGCGAGATCGAGTTCGTCCCGTGGGTGACGAACGGCGACGTCATCGTGATCATCCCGTGGCTCGTCGCCGCCGGCGCGATCGTCGCGGTGCTCGCCAGCCTCGTCGGGATGCGCCGGTTCCTGGACGTCTGACCCGGCGATGAGCCCCAAGGGCGACCGGGCGGGCGAGCACACCGTCGTCTCGAACCGCCGAGCGCTGCACGACTACGAGATCCTCGAGCGGTTCGAGTGCGGGATCGTGCTGACCGGCGCCGAGGTGAAGTCGCTCCGCGGCGGCCACGGCTCGCTCCGGGAGGCGTTCGCGCGGGTGCGGAACGACGAGGTCTGGATCGAGGGCTTCCACATCCCGCCGTACGAGAACGCGATGGACAAGACGCGCTGGGATCCGGTCCGCACGCGCAAGCTCCTGCTGAAGCGGGGCGAGATCGAGCGCCTGGTCGGCACGACCGCCGAGAAGGGCCTGACCCTGGTCCCGCTCCGCGTGTACTTCACCCACGGCCTGGCCAAGCTCGAGCTCGGGCTGGGTCGAGGCAAGCGGCAGTTCGAGAAGCGCCAGGCGATCGCCGCCCGGGAGCACCAGCGCGAGATGGAGCGCGAGCTCGGCCGCCGCCGCTGAGGCGCTTGTCCGGGCCCCCCGTATACTTGCTGCACAACAACATATGGGGGTGTACTGGCTTCGACTTGAGCGGATACCGCTCGGGAGAAGCGGGCCGAGGTCCCCGGATGCCTCGTGAAAAGCCGGGACAAACACAAGCGCCGATACCGAATACGCGCTCGCTGCCTAGGTAACTAGGTAGCCGTCCGCCGCGGGTCGCCTGCGACCGCGGGTCGGGCGTCGTGAGCAGGCTCACGGAGACGGTTCCGCTCGGGGGCCGCCGCCGGACACCTGACCCGAGCTGGCCGAGAGGTCCTCCGCCGGTGGGAGCCTCGAGGCGAGATCTCCCCACCGGCTGCGCCCGGAGAAGCCCCGAACGGTCGCCCAAGGACAGGGGTTCGATTCCCCTCACCTCCACGGATCTCGCCGTCGCGGTGCGATAGCGTTCCCGTCCCCGTTCCGAAGGAGGACGCATGAACGTCGTGCCCGCCGAGGTGAGGCGCGTGATGCTCGCGCTCGAACAGACGGACGCTCGAGACCGCGTCGACGGGACCTCGCGCGCCGAGCGCCTGCGCGCGGTCACGCCCGAGGTCGGCGCGTTCCTGTGCACGCTCGCGCTCGCCGCGGGTGCTCGGTCGATCGTCGAGATCGGGACCTCCGGCGGCTACTCGACGCTCTGGCTCGCCGTGGCAGCGCGTCGGAACGGCGGGCGCGTCGCGACGTTCGAGGTCGACCCCGCGAAGGTGCGGATCGCGACCGGGACGTTCGCTCAGGCGGGCGTCGACGACGTCGTCGACCTCCGTCACGAGGACGGCATCCTCGGGCTGGCGCGGTTCGACGGCGAGGCCGACCTGGTGTTCCTCGATGCCGAGAAGGAGCTCTACGAGGCCGCGCTCGAGCCGATCGTCCGGTCGCTTCGGCCGGGCGGGACGCTCGTGGCCGACAACCTGCTCTCGCACGCCGAGGACCTCGAGGGGTTCCGGAGCGGGGCGCTCGGGCACCCGTCGCTCTCCGGGCTGGTGGTCCCGATCGGCCGAGGTGAGCTCGTGGCCGTCCGCGTCTAGTCCGGCTCGATCCGCGCGAGCTCCGTGAGCCACGCGTGCACGCTGCCGCCCTCCAACCGGGTCTCCATCTCCGAGCCCTCGATCCGGATGTCCCACCCCCGCTCGAACGTGCCGAGCAGCTCCATCTGCGTCACGTGCCGCGGGCCGACGCCCCACGGGTTCCGCTCGCTCCAGCAGAGCACGAACGCCCGGCCGCCCGGGGTGAGCGCGGCGTGCAGGCTCCGCGCGTACGGCGGCCGCTCGTCGTCGGCGAGCGTGTGGAACAGCCCGACGTCGAGCGCCGTGTCGAACGTCCGGCCGAGCTCGTCCACGCGGAGGGCGTCCCACACCCGCAGGTCCACGCCGACGCGGCGCTCGACCGCCTTCGCCCGCGCGAGCTCGATCGCCCGGGGCGCGAGGTCCACGCCGACGACGTCGTGGCCGCGCTCGGCCAGGTACAGGGCGTGCTCCCCGGTCCCGCATCCGACGTCCAGGACCGAGCCGACGATCCGCCCGGCGTCCTCGAGCTCGACGACGGCCCGCTGCGGCCGGCCGAGGTCCCAGGGCGGCCGACCCCCGTACGCGGTGTCGAAGAAGCCCACACGGGCATCCTCGCGCACCCGTCGGCTTGCCGCCGGCGCGGCGCCGGCGCACACTGACGGCAGGAGGCGGTGCCGTGACCGTGCACGTGGCGGACCCGAAGCGGATCGTCTCGCTCGTCCTGGTGGTCCTGCTCATCGCTGCGGTGGCGCTGGTCCTGTTCGCGATGGCGGGCTCGGAGCCCGTCCCCGTCGGGCGGTCCTGAGCGCTACCAGGTGATCGGCGGCAGGCCGAGCGGGTCGCTGTCGAAGACGCCCGGGCCGTAGGCGGACAGGTCCGCGGTCGCGAGGCGCTCGAGGTACGACCTCGGGAGGACCGCGGCGAAGATCGGCTGGTCGAACCGATCGCGGTCGATCGCTTCCTCGGGCACGTACGGGCCGATGTTCTCCCCGTAGCGGTACTCGCCGAGCCATGCGGCGACGTCGGCGTCGGAGATCCCCGTGTCCGCCATCGCGCGGCTCGAGAGGTAGATCTCGGACGGCACGACGCTCTCGACGAGGCCGAACACCGAGCGCTGGTACCGCGCCTCGATGTCCTCCTGGACCTGGATCGGGTCCAGCCGCACGCCGCCCGAGAGGTTCACGGTCGGGCACTGCCCGTGGTCGGCCGTCACGATGAGGGCGTACTCGCCGGGCTCGAACCGCTCCTCCAGGATCCGCGCGACGCGTGCGATCTGGCGGTCGGTCTCGAGCAGCGCGAACTTCTGCCGCAGCGACAGGAAGTTGTAGACGTGGCCCGCGTAGTCGGGCGCCTTCACGTTGATGTACAGCAGGCTCGTGTTCGGCCCCTCGCCGATCGGCTCGGAGTCGAACGCCGCCTCGATGATGTCGCCCTGGTACTCGATGATCGGGGGCGTGCAGCAGAACGCCTTCTTCCCCTTCAGCGTGTACTGGTCGTCGACGCCCGGGTCCGCGTACGCGCCGACGAGCTCCTCCAGGCGCTCGATCCCGGGCCACGACCGCGGCATCCGGTAGAGGTCGGGGTGCTGTGGGACCCACCCTCCGCCGCCGTTCTCGTCCCAGAGCACCGCGACGGGCTTGTCGCCGAGCGGACGGTTCCCGCCCTTCCCGATCATGCCGAGGTGCCAGATCTGGTACCCGATCTCGCCGATCCAGGCGCCGTCGCCGGTGGCCTCGCTCCAGGCGTCGGCGAGCGTGGGCACGAGCAGGAACGACGGGTCGGCGCTCCCGGGCTCGCCCCACGCCTTCGTCGGGCGGCCGTCGTACCGGAGGTTGTGGCCGGTGATGCCGTGCGTGCGGGGGAACGCCCCAGTGCCGATCGTCGCGTGGGCGCATGCCGTGACGGCCGGGAAGGTGCCGACGATCGCGTCGCGGTAGTTGGCGCTCCGGCGCATCAGGCGCTTCATCTCGGGCCAGGCGGTCTTCGCGTCGTCGGGGTCGTCCCAGTGCTGGAGCACGTTCCACCCACCGCCGTCGATCACGAACGTGACGACGACCTTCGGCGGCTTCGCCGGGCGCTCGATCCCCGGGAGCGCCCGCCCCTCCGGCGCCCGGAAGCCGTCGAAGCCCATGAGGTGCGCCGTTGTCGGCGCCAGGTCCGCGAGCGTGACCCGATCGGTGTTGTCGGACGGCTCGACGATGCCCGGCGCGTAGACGAACAGCGGGATGCGCTCGAGGTACATCCAGACGGCGGCGTGGCTGCTCCGCGGGTCGTCCTTCACGAGCGACCGCGACTCGTTCGCGTAGTTCGAGGAGTTGTAGGGCGCGAGCACGAGCTGCAGGTCGCCCGAGCGCTCGGGGTGGAACTGCCGCCGCACGAGCTCGAGGTGCTCGGCCCCGAGGTCCCGGGCCATCGACTCGAGCGCCGGGTCGGGGTCGGTGCGCGCGAGCTCCTTCGCCGCGCGTCCGACGGCCGTTCCCCCGAGGACGCCGGTGAGCCCGAGCCCGCCCAGCAGGCCCAGGAACCGGCGACGGCTCGGGTCGTGCGCGCCGCCGTTCGCCCCGAGGGCGAACCCGGCGCCCGCGATCAGCAGGCCGGCCAGGAGGGCCGCGACGGCGCTGCCGGTGAGCGAGATGACGAGGGCGACGACGCCCCCGGCGATCGCGAGCAGCACGAGGAACCGTCTGGAACGTTCCTGCACGCGCCCATTGTCCCAGACGCCTGCGTGCCCGCTGCCACGCGCTACGCGCGTTTGCGGGGCAGGTCCAGGAACGGGACCTCGACGACCGTGGCCGGCACCTTGCCGCGTTCGCCCTCGACGGTCCACTCGATCTGCATCCGCTCGCCGAGCGCCGACAGCGACGGCGGCACCGAGCCGAACGCGATCATCTTCTTGATCGTGATGCCCCACGTGACGCTCGTCGCTCGGCCGATCCGGCGGCCCTGCTTGTACAGCGGGATGGGGTCGCGGTCGACGACCGGCGAGACCGCCGGCGCGAGGCCGTGCTTCGCGAACATCTGCTCGATGCCGGTCCAGTCCACATGCAGGCCGACGAGCCGGCGCCGGGGGCCGCCGGCGGCCTGCTCGAGCTCGAGCGCGCGCTTGCCGACGAAGTTCTCCTTGCCGAAGTCGACGAGGCGGCCGAGGCCGATCTCGAAGGGGGAGTAGAACTCGTCGGCCGCCGTGCTCGTCGCGTGGCGCGCGCCGGTGTACTCGGCGTCGACCATGATGAGCCCGGCCTCGACCCGCGCGACGTCGAGCGCTTGGATCCCGATCGGGCGGATCCGGTAGTCCTGGCCTGCCTCCCACACCGCGTCCCACACCTCGACGCCGCCGTCCACCGGCACCCACAGCTCGTAGCCGAGGTCCCCGGTGAAGCCGGTGCGGGTGACGTCGATCTCGACGCCCGCGATCTCGGTCCGGCGGTGACCGAAGTAGCGCAGGTCCTTCCAGTCCTGGCCGGTCGCGGTCTCGAGCACGTCGCGCGAGAGCGGGCCCTGCAGGCCGAGCCCGGCGAGGGTCTCGGACACGTCCTCGACCTGGGCGTCCAGTCCGGCGGCGTTCATCTGCAGCCACCGGAGCCCCTGGTCCGCGGCGGTGAGCAGGAAGCGATCCTCGGCCAGGCGCGCGAGGTTCCCGTCGTCGAGCACCTTGCCGTCCTCGTTGCACCACGGCGTGTACAGGACCCGCCCGACACCGAGCTTGGCGACGTCGCGCGTGATCACGCGGTCGAGGAGCCGCGCGGCGTCCGGCCCCGAGACCACGAACTTGTACAGCGGCGACGTGTCGAACAGCGCTGCCGCCTCGCGGATCGCGTTGTACTCGATGTCGTGGAAGTCGGCGTAGACCGCGGCGGACCAGTACCCGGCCCACTCGCCCCAGGCCATCTTCGTGTTGAGCTCGGACGTGCGTGGGTGGAATGCGGTGCCGACGCTCACGGGGACCTCCTGACGTTCGCCATCCGAGGAACCGTCCGTCCCCGAGTATCCCTCGCCGGGATGCCCCCTGACCTGCCCGGTCGGAGGTGCCCGCTGACCTGTGGTCAAGGGGCCCGTGGTCGCCCCCTGCGGCCCCCTCTAGCATGGCCTCGGCGCGGTTGCGCCGTCCGACAGAGCGTGCCTTGACCCCCGGTCAAGCGACTGAGGAGGCGAACGGTGACGCAGCGATACGACGTCGTGATCATCGGTGGCGGCCACAACGGGCTCATCGCGGCGGGATACCTCGCGAAGGCCGGCAAGCGGGTCGTGGTCCTCGAGAAGCGGTACGTGCTCGGAGGCGCCGCCGTGACCGAGGAGATCGTCCCCGGCTTCCGGTTCAGCGTGATGTCCTACGTGGTCTCGCTGCTCCGACCCGAGATCATCCGCGAGCTCCAGCTCCCGAAGCACGGCCTGGAGATCCTGCCGCTCGACGGCACGATCACGCCGCTCGAGGACGACTACCTGTGGCGCATGAACGACCACGGCAAGAACATCCGCGAGATCCGCCGGTGGAACAAGGCCGACGCCGAGGCCTACGAGGAGTACGGCAAGCTCATGGCCGAGATCGCACGGTTCGTGAAGCCGTTCCTTTCGATGGTCCCACCGGACCCCGGCAAGGTGAAGCCGCTGGAGTGGACCTCGGTGGCGAGCTTCGCGAAGGACTTCCACGACCTGCCCGAGCGGATGCAGCACTCGTTCGTCCAGCTGATGACGATGAGCGCGACCGAGTTCCTGCGTCAGTGGTTCACGATCGACCCGCTGATCGCGACGATGTCGGCCTCGGGCATCATCGGGACGTACCAGGGGATCCAGTCGCCCGGCACGGCGTACGTGCTGCTCCACCACTACATGGGGGAGATCGACGGCGCGTTCCGCGCGTGGGGCATCCCGCGCGGCGGCACCGGTGGCATCTCGGAGTCGTGCGGCCGCGCGGCGCAGGCGTTCGGCGCCGAGGTCCGCACGGAGGCGCCCGTCGCCCGCATCGACGTCCAGAACGGGCGGGCGATCGGCGTCACGCTCGAGTCCGGCGAGGAGATCCGCGCCGACGTCGTGATGTCGAGCGTCGACTCGAACCTCACGTTCCTCAAGTTCATCGAGCCGACCCACCTGGATCCGTCGTTCCGCGAGGACGTCGGACGTTACAAGTACCGCGGCTCGAGCGGCAAGGTGAACATCGCGCTCGACGGCCTGCCCGAGCTCGCGTGCAAGCCCGGCGTGGGCGAGTGGCTCCGCGGCGCGATCAGCTTCAGCCCGAGCGTCGACTACATGGAGCAGGCGTACGACGACGCGAAGTACGGGCGCTTCAGCCGGCGCCCGTACATCGACGTCATCATCCCGACCCTCGTCGACCCATCGATGGCGCCCCCCGGCAAGCACACGATGTCCTGCTTCGTGCAGTACGCGCCGTACAAGCTCGCCGACGGCAAGGTGTGGGACGACGAGATGCGGACGGCGTTCGGCGAGAACGTGATCGACACGCTCGAGGAGCGGTTCCCGAACATCCGGAGCCTCATCATCGACAAGCAGGTGCTGAGCCCGTACGACATGGAGCAGACGGTCGGGCTGACCGAGGGGAACATCTTCCAGGGCGAGCTCTCGCTCGAGCAGCTGTTCTTCAACCGGCCGGTCCCCGGATGGGCGCGGTACCGCACCCCGATCAAGGACCTGTGGATGTGCGGCTCGGCCGTGCACCCGGCGGGCGGGCTGATGGGCGCGAACGGCCGGCTCGCGGCGCTCGAGCTGCTGAAGGAACAGAAGGCCGGCAGGAAGGCGGTGGCCTGATGGCGACCTACGACGCGATCGTCATCGGCGGGGGCCACAACGGCCTGGTCGCAGCCGCGTACCTCGGCAAGGCCGGCAAGCGTGTCCTCGTGCTCGAACGGCGCGAGCGCGTGGGCGGGATCCTCGACACCGTCGAGGTCGCTCCCGGCGTGAAGGCGCCCGGCATCGTGCACACGGTCGGCCGCCTGCGTCGGTCGGTGATCGACGACCTGGGGCTGCTCCGGCACGGGCTCGAGCTGATCGAGCCTCCGGTGCGGGTCTTCGCGCCGCAACCGGACGGACCGGCGGTCACCCTGTGGTCCGACGTGCACAAGACGGCCTCCGGCCTGCGAGAGCGGAACGCCGCCGACGCGCAGGCGTACCCGACGTTCGACAAGAAGGTGCGCTCGCTCTCGAGCTTCGTCGCCCACCTGAACGCCGCGACGCCGCCCGACATCAAGTCGCCGACGTTCGCGGACGCCGTCGCCGGGCTGCGGCTCGGCAAGGCGTTCAAGGCCCTCGGCCCGAGGGCCGGGCGCGAGATCACCAGGTCGCTCGCGATGGCGCTCGCCGACTTCGTGGGCGAGAGCCTGCAGGACGACGCGCTCCAGGCCGCGATCGTCTCGCGCGGGCTGCTCTACACGCAGCAGGCGCCGTGGTCGGCCGGCAGCACGACGAACTTCCTGACCGAGTCGGCCGGCAACGACGGCGGGGCGGCCGGACAGTCGACGTTCGCGAAGGGCGGACCCGGCGCGCTCGCCGAGGCGCTCGCGAGCGCCGCGAAGTCCTACGGCGTCGAGATCACCACCGGCGCCGAGGTCGTCGCGATCACGACGCGCAACGGCCGCGCGACCGGCGTCGCGCTCGCCGACGGGACCGAGATCTCGGCG
>Ga0105100_10000025_pt1 | contig 69384 bp, 63 predicted proteins | sample PPLLak12cMay2015_2_FD_87033 | JGI IMG/M metagenome (GOLD analysis project Ga0105100, IMG submission 87033) | Freshwater sediment microbial communities from Prairie Pothole Lake near Jamestown, North Dakota, USA - PPLs Lake P8 Core (1) Depth... | ecosystem: Environmental > Aquatic > Freshwater >... | reverse complement strand
TCGGAGGATGGTCATGACCACCTGGATCCTCGCGACTTTGATTGCCGGCCGACTTCGCCCTTCGGCAACCCTCGCTACTCCGTCGTTGGGGTCTCTCGGCGGGTGCGCACCTCAGGGCGAACAGACGCCGGTCGGCCGGGGCTTCCGCCGCGTCGGAGGATGGTCATGACCACCTGGATCCTCGCGACAGAGGGCGAGCAAGCCGTCGAAGCCGGGATCACCGGCGGGTTCTGGGCCGACACCGCCGGGATCATGCTGATCCTCCCCATGCTCGCCTTCCTCCTCATCCTCGCCGTGGGCAAGCGGATGAAGAGACAGGGAGCCGAGATCGCCATCGCCGCCCTCGCCATCAACTGCGTTTGGGCCACGGTCCTCTTCGTGCTGAATATGACCGAAGGGGTGCTGGCCAGGACCACGTTCGAGATCGGCAGGATCGGGAGCGACCTGGTCTTCGAGCTGGGGTGGGTCGTGGACGGGCTCTCCATCATGATGTACTTCCTGGTCAGCGTCGTCGGGCTGTTCGTCTTCATCTACGCAGTCGGCTACATGCACGGCGATGTGAGGGTGGAGTGGTTCTTCGCCGCCTTCTCCCTGTTCGCCGGCTCGATGTTGATCCTCGTCGGCGCCCCCAACCTGATCCAGTTGATCATCGGGTGGGAGGGGGTAGGTCTCGCCTCCTACCTCCTGATCGGCTTCTACTGGGAGGACATGGAAAATGTCAACGCCGGCAACAAGGCGTTCATGGTCAACAAAGTGGCAGATGTCGGCCTCATCCTCGGTGCGATCATCCTCGGTCTTTCCATCGGCACCTTCGACTTCCTTGCTCTGGACGAGGCTGCGGCCGGTCATCTCGAGGAGCTCGGCGCTGTCGCTGTGCTGGGCGGAGCGCTGCTCTTCTTCGGGGCGATGGGAAAGAGCGCCCAGTTCCCCTTCCACATCTGGCTGCCCGACGCGATGGCCGGCCCAACCCCGGTCTCGGCCCTGATGCACGCAGCGACGATGGTCACGGCCGGCGTGTACCTGATGGCCCGGGTGTTCCCCCTGTTCCAGAACCTGGCGGAGGAAGCTCGTCCCTGGATGGTGGTGATCGGCACCATCACCTTGTTCGCCCTTGGCCTGCTCGCCCTGGTCGCCGACGACATCAAGAAGGTGCTGGCCTATTCCACCGTATCCCAGCTCGGGTACATGATGACCGCGGTCGCCGCCGGTGGTTACACGGCCGGGATGTTCCATTTGTTCACCCACGCCTTCTTCAAGGCCTTGCTGTTCCTGGGCGCCGGGTCGGTGATCCACGCCGTCCACTCCAACAACATGAGCGACATGGGTGGCCTGCGCAAGACCATGCCGACCACCTACTGGACCTTCGTGGCCGGGTCCCTCTCTCTGGCCGGAGTCTTCCCGCTGGCCGGGTTCTGGTCGAAGGACGAAATCCTTGCCACCCTCGGCTACGAGGGGTACACCGCGGTGATGTGGATCGCCGTGGCCGGCGCCTTCGTGACCGCGTTCTACATGACGCGGACCGTCGCCCTCACCTTCTTCGGTGAGTACAAGGGCCACGGGCATCCCCATGAGTCCCCCCGTGTGATGACCGCGCCGCTGGTGGCGCTGGCGATCCCATCGATCGCGTTCGGTCTGCTCAACATCCCAGGCGTCGAGATTCCCGGCATCGGAAACTTCACGGAGTGGCTGGCGGTCCGTGCCGTCCCGATGGGCGACCACCATGCCGAGTCGATCGACTTCCTCCTCGCCGGCAGCGGGCTGTTCGCCGCCCTGGCCGGGATCGCCCTCGGCTGGCGGATCTGGGGCAAGGACCGCGCCACCCAGGCCGAGCGCGACCGCTTCGAGATACCGGCGCTCTATCCGCTGCTGCGCCGCAAGTACTACATCGACGACGCCGCGGACGGCATCGTCGGGGCGACCATGGGCCCCGGTGCCCGCGCTGTCAATTGGATCAACGACTACGTCATCGACGGCATCGTCAATGCGGTGGCCTTCTCCACCAAGGCTCTCGGGTCGTTCGTCTATGGCGTGATCGACCAGAGAGGGGTCGACGGCATCGTCCACGGTGTGTCGGCGGCTACCGACGGGTCGGGGTCGGCCATCCGCAAGTGGCAGACCGGCCGGGTCCAGCAGTACGCAGCCTCCTTCGTCGGGGGAGCGCTGATCCTCATTGTCGTGTTCGTGTTCTTGATATAGGAGAGGCTGAGCGATGGATTGGTTCGAGACTTGGGGCCTGACATTGGTCGTGTTCCTGCCCCTGGCGGGCGTCCTTCTTCTGGGCTTGATCCCCAAAGACAAGGAGACCGCCCTCAAGGGGACGGCGTTGCTGCTGACCGTGGCCGCCTTCGTCGCATCGCTCGTGCTGATCGGGCAGTTCGACTTCTCCGGCCAGACCTACAACACCTATCAGTTCGAGGTCAACGAGGTCTGGATCAGCGCGATCAATGCCAACTATCACATGGGGATCGACGGCATCAGCCTGCCACTCCTGGTCCTGTCGACCTTCGTGATGGTCCTGGCCGTTATCTACAGCTGGAACCACTGGGAGGAGCCGAAGAACCCCAAGGCCTTCCTCATCCTGATGCTGATCCTGGCCACGGGTCTGAACGGCACCTTTGTCGCCCTCGACCTGGTCCTCTTCTTCATCTTCTTCGAGGTGGTCCTGCTCCCGATGTACTTCATGATCGGGATCTGGGGCGACCGGTCCATGCGGAAGATCCCCGGGTTCGCCAAGGAGATGCAGACCAGGCTGTATGCCTCGATCAAGTTCTTCCTGTTCACTCTGTTCGGGTCCGCCTTCATGCTGCTCGGCTTCCTCGCCCTCTATTTCGAGTCGGGCAAGTCGGGTGAGCGCACCTTCGACATACCCCAACTGACCGAGCTCGGCGGGGCCGGAGCCTTCACAGGCACCTTCGCCTTCCTCGTGTTCGGAGCCATATTCCTCGGGTTCGCGGTGAAGGTCCCGATGTGGCCCCTCCACACCTGGCTGCCCGACGCCCACACCGCAGCGCCGACGGTGGGATCCGTCTTGCTGGCGGCGATCATGCTGAAGCTCGGGTCATACGGGTTCATCCGCATCTCTCTGCCGATCCTTCCCCAGGAGGCCGCCAACTGGGCCCCGGCTATCGCCATCCTGGCCGTCATCGGGATCATCTATGGGTCCCTGGCCTGCCTTGCCCAATCCGACATGAAGCGGCTGATCGCCTTCTCCTCGGTCGGGCACATGGGTTTCGTGATGCTGGGGATCGCCACCCTCACCGACGTCGGGATCAATGCCGCGGTGATCGGGATGGTGGCCCACGGGCTCATCACCGGTCTCCTCTTCTTCCTCGCCGGTTCGATGTCACACCGCTATCACACCCGCGAGATGTCCCGACTCGGCGGGAACATCAAGCTGATGCCGGTCATGGGGGGCATCCTCGCCTTCACCGCGATGGCGTCGCTCGGGCTTCCTGGGCTGGCGGGCTTCTGGGGTGAGTTCATGTCCTTGATCGGGGCTTACAACCCGCTCGATGGGTTGTCACTGGGTGTGTTCCGCACTGCGATGGTGCTCGGCGCCGTCGGGACCGTCCTGACCGCCGGATACATGCTCTACCTGCTCCAGCAGGTCAATCTCGGCGAGCCATCGGAGGAGTGGCAGGGCCACAAGTTCCACGACGTCGATCGGTTCGAGCTGACCGCATGGGTGCCGCTGATCATCCTGATCGTGGTGATCGGGTTCTACCCGAAGGTGATCTTCGCGGCGACCACGGACAGCGTCGTGTCCCTGGTCGACACCGTGTTCAACAGTGACACCGTGGCCTCCCTGGGCTCGGGGGGATGATGGAGGCTCGCTTCGCTCGCCCTTCGAAGTTCCACGCTCGACGTCCCACGTGCACGCCGAGCACGGAGCGTGAGTTGGCTGGCAGGGACGCACAGTGACCCCCGAGATCGACTATATGGCGCTGGCTCCGGAGCTGGTCGTGGTGGCGACCATGCTGGCGGTGTTCACTCTCGATCTCCTGCTACCCCGGTCCAAGAAGTTCTGGACCGCCACGGTGGCGGTGGGCGGGACGGCAGCGGCGGCCATCCCGTTGATCGTCCTGGCGTCCGACGGCACCACCAGGTCGATGTTCGACGGGTCGTACGTGGTCGACGAGTTTGCCGTCATCCTCAAGACGCTCTTCATCGTCGCCGCCTACATCGTCCTGCTCATGTCCCACGACTACATCGAGTCGGACCGCTATTACCAGGGCGAGTACTACTTCCTCCTCCTCGCCTCGGTGCTCGGCTCTTTGGTCATGTCCTCGGCACGTGACCTGATCATCCTCTTCGTGGGTCTCGAGCTCACCACGGGACCGCTCTATCTACTCGCCGGCTGGAGAAAGGGTGACGCGAAGTCGAACGAGGCCTCCATGAAGTACTTCATCCTCGGTGTCCTCTCGACCGCCATCCTCCTCTATGGGATGTCAATGTTGTACGGGCTCACCGGTGAGGTCACTTTCGCCGGCCTCGCCGACGCGACCTCGGGGCTGGCCGACGAGCCGATGATGGTGGTCGCCGTCGTCGGCTTGATCGTCGGGTTCGGGTTCAAGATCTCGGCGGTCCCTTTCCACTTCTGGGCTCCCGACACCTACGAAGGCGCCCCGACTCCCGTGACCGCCTATCTGTCGGTCAACTCCAAGGCCGCCGGCTTCGTCGCGATGTTGCTGATCATGTACCAGGCTCTGCCCGACCTGTCCGGGATCTGGGCCCCGGCTCTGTGGCTGCTGGCAGCCGCCTCGATGACGGTCGGAAATCTGGGCGCCCTGCGACAAGGCAACATCGTCCGCCTGCTCGCCTATTCGTCCATTGCCCAGGCGGGATTCATGCTCGTCCCGTTCGCGGCAGCGGCGGTTGCAGGGGCTGACCTGGAGGAGGCTTTCTCGGCGACGGTCATCTACCTGGTGATCTATGCAGTGATGAATCTCGGGGCGTTCGCCGTGGTCATTGCCGGAGCGCGTAAGACCCGGTCCGGTGAGCTGGTTGCCTGGTCGGGACTTGCTCAGGTGGACACCAGGTTGGGAGTCCTGGTGGCTGTGTTCTTCTTCAGCCTGGCCGGCATCCCGCCCCTGGCGGGGTGGTTCGCCAAGTTCGCCATGTTCCGTGCGGTCATCATCGCCGGGGGGACCTGGACCGTGGTGCTGGCGGCGATCGCGGCGGTCAACTCGGTGATCGCCCTCTACTACTACGCCAGGGTTGTGAAGTCGGTATGGCTCGACGACCCGATCGGGGAGTTCGCCCCGGAGGCCGAGGCGGCACCGGCCGGTTCCCTGCGTCTCGCCCTGGCGGTGGCCCTGGTCATCACCGTTCTGGTCGGATTCTTCCCGACCATCGCCACCTATGTCGGGGAAGCGAGCCGGGTGATCGCCAGCGGAGGGTGAGGTTCACGGGCCGACCTGCGAGTTCGCCTCGTCAACCTTGGCCTAGTGAAGGGCGACCTGAGGTCGCCTACTCCCTGGGGTCGTGCAGCCCCAGGTCGGCCACGATCCGCTGCACCACCGCCCAGGAGCCACGGTCGTGGTTGCAGAGGACCACAACGGTGACATCGGGCTCGACGAAGTGGGACACCATAGTCGACACCCCTGGGTCCGCCCCACCGTGGCCGTAGATGATCACCGTCTCGTCTTCGACGACCAGCTCCATCCCGTACCCGTAGCCCTCCGGGCTGTCCTCGTCGACGCCGTGCGGGGTGAGCATGAGGGATACGCTGTCCGGGTTGAGGACCGAACCGGTAGGCAGAGCTTCGATGAAGGTGGCCAGGTCGCTCGCGCTCGTGATCATCCCGCCATCCGGCATTCCCCCCGCGGGCACGCTGTAGATGTTGGACAGCCAACCGGCCGGGGGCTCCTCGGTGACCAGGTAGGAAGATGCCATCATCATGGGCTCTGTGTCCAGCTGGGGGAAGCCGGTGTCGAGCAGGCCCATTGGCACCAGGACTTCCTCGGTGGCGACCTGGGCGAACGGCTCGCCCGCCACCCACTCGATCAGCGCGCCGATCAGGATGAAATTGGCGTCGCCGTAGACGAACTCCCCGAGCTCACTCCTCATCGGGAGCTCGGCAATCAGCGGCAGAATATCCCTGGGGCCCCTTGCGTGATAGACCGGGATCCGCTCCCATGCCGCAGTGAATGAAGCCCACGTCTCGTCATCGTCGTCGTGGTAGTTGGGGAGACCGGAGGTGTGGGAGAGGAGATGATGGAGCGTGTGCCGCTCGTCGAGGGCCTGCGGTCTGAGCCCCTTGGGCAGGAAGTCGGTCAATGGGCGATGGAGGCTCAACGACCCGCGCTCCACCATGCGCAGCGCGGTTGTGGCCGTGATCATCTTGGTCACCGAGGCCACCTGGAACCTCGTCTGAGCGGTCACCGGCACCCCATGCCCGCGGTGGGCCAGACCGGCGGCATGCTCGAAGAGCGTGGCGCCACCCGAGCGAACCAGCGCCACCCCGCTGAACTCGTGCTTCTGGGCGCGATCATCGAGCCACGAGCGGAGACTCTGCGTGTCGAGATCATTCATCTGGTGCCTCGCACCTCGCCCCGGCGCAGCGCCCGGAACTCCCTGTCCAGCAACGACCAGAGCGAATGGTCGACCCAGTTCCCGCGGATGAGCAACTCTTCGCGCAGCACCCCTTCTCGGGTGAATCCGAGCTTCTCTGCCACACGATCGGATGCCAGGTTGCCCACCGCGATCCGGAGGATCACCTTGTGGTAGCTGAGCGAGTTGAACGCCTCGTCGAGCAGCCGGTCGACCGCTTCCGTGCAGATCCCCTTGGAGTGCTCGTCGGTGCGCACCCAGTAGCCGAACTCGGCGATCTTGCCCAACTTCGACACAGTCCAGAACGAGACGCTGCCGAGATGGCGATCAGGGTCGCTCTTGAGCCTGATCGAGTAATCCCAGGCCCGCTCCTCGCGCCATGCCTGGACCGATTCGCGGATGAACGCCGTGGTGTCGGCATGCTCGTAATCGAGACGGGCCCATGGCAGCCATTGGTTGAGCTCGGGCAGTGAGGAGCGGGCAGCCTCGTCGTAAGTCGTGTGATCACGCCGGGTGAATCTCTGCAGGATCAGGCGATCGGTCTCGAGCTCGGGCTTCGGCACCGGCTCAGGTTATCGGCGGGCTTAACCTCCGGTTGAATGTGGGACCGACTTCATCTGATCGAAGACGTGCCCGTCGAGAGCTCCGGCACGATGGCGGCGGTTCTGGCCGCGCTCTACGAGGACGACGAAGGCGATGTCCGGGTCGTCCTCACCAAGCGGCCTGACACCATGCCCACCCATGCCGGCCACATCTCCTTCCCCGGCGGGAGGTCGCACCCAGAGGATGCCGGGCCTGTGGATACCGCTCTCCGCGAGGCTCACGAAGAGGTGGGGATCGAGCGGGATCGGGTGGCGATTCTCGGCTTCCTGCCCCCGATCGACACCGTTGAGTTCAAGCCGTGGGTGGTGCCGGTCGTGGGCCGTGTCGCGACTCCTCTGCTATTGGTTCCCAGTGAGCGAGAGGTGGCCCGCATCCACACTCCCCGACTCCTCGATCTCGCCGACGAGAGTCGCTGGTGGCATGTCCCCTGGGATGGCCACCAGGTCTGGTACTACGACCTGGACGGGGACACGCTCTGGGGCGCCACCGCCCGGATGATCCGCACCCTGCTCGGTCTGCCTCCGACCGTCTGAGTTCAGGATTTCACGACCACCTGCCGATGTTCCTGATGATGAGCGCGCGGGCTCCCATCCGGGCACAACAGCGATTTCACCGGTATGTGGCGGTGCTGTTCGCGGTGACCTTCCCTGCCCTGGCGTTGCTGGAGATCAGCAATGCCGACATGACGTCGCCTCTGGCTCCGGTCCGATGGGCCAGCTACATGGTCCTGGCAATCTGGGCGATCTGGCTGACGCAACGGGATGACGCAGACACCATGGCCCTGGTCCTGTCCGCGATCCTCTTCTTTGGCGCGCTCGCCATCATCGAGGCCGCCTTCGGCGTCGACGTTTCTGCGTTCGACTTCGCCACGACCTTCGGCCTGATCATGATGCTCGGCGTCCTCGCCGGCACGCTCAGCTCCGGTAGTCGTCTGGTCTGGTCGGTCGCCGCCGGGGTAACGGCTGGTCTGTGGAGCGTCACTATGGGAATGTTGCGTGACGACCAGCCCGAGGTCATCGCAGTTCGCGCCTTGATCTCGGTCGCAGGTGTCGTCTTCACCACGGTGCTCGTCTCCAAGCTGTACGACCAGTTGTCCGAGTCGATCAGCCGGTACGAGAAGGCGACCCGGCTCCAGAACGCCATCGCCACCTCCTCGGAGGCCCTCCTGGTCCAGACCGACGCATTCGCCATCTACGAGGCGCTCCGGGCTCTTCTCGACGCAACCGATGCGGACTACGCCTACGTCGATCGCAACACGGAGAAGGAAGGGGCGACCGATTGGGAGATCATCGCCGACGCCACCCGGAAGACCGCTCTTCCCTCGGGCGGGTGGAAGAGAGGGACGTACCGTGAGGAGTCGGCCGTTTTTCGGGATCTGCGAGACCGGAGGGCGGTCACGGTCCGCACCAGGGACCTGACGGGCGAGGAACGGGCCGCGTACGAGCACGACGGCATCGTCACCGAGGCAGCCGTCCCGATCTTCGTCGGCGAGTCTTTCCGCGGTTCCATCGGATTCGTCCAGTACACCGGCGAGCGGCAATGGAGCGAAGACGAGATAGCGACCTTGTGGAGGGCCGCCCACATGATCGGCGCCTACTGGCGGCGGCAGGACGATCAGGAGCAGCTGCGCGCTTCGAACGAGTCGAAGGACCGTCTTCTGGCCTCGGTCAGCCACGAGATCAGGACGCCTCTGACGGCCATCGTCGGGCTCTCCGAGGAGATCGTCTCGAGTCGCACCAGTCTCGGCGGTGAGGAGCTCGATGAGCTGAATGGCATCATCGCGGTGCAGAGCCGTGAGCTGGCCGAGCTGGTCGAGGATCTGCTCGTTGCCTCACGGGCGGAGTTCGGGAACCTCTCGATCAAGCCAGGCCGGATCGACCTCAGGGAGGAAGTGGACAGCGTCGTGCGTGGGATCAGTGAGTCGCACCCGACCCGGAAGACGATTGCGGTGGCCGGCTCCGATGTCTGTGCCTGGGCCGATCCGCTTCGATGTCGCCAGATAATTCGTAACCTGCTCACCAATGCCATCCGCTACGGCGGTGATCGGATCGCGGTGATGGTGCAGGAGAGCGGGGGCAAGGCACAGATCCTCGTTGCTGATGACGGAGCTGGGGTCAAGCCGGCGGAGACGGAGTTGATCTTCGAGAGGTACTACCGCAGCCAGCAATCTCCGACCCAACCGGGGTCGGTGGGGATCGGCCTGGCCGTGTCGAGACAGCTGGCGGAGATGATGGAAGGGACGCTTCGTTACGTCGGTTCCACCGATGAGTCCCGTTTCGAGCTCAGCCTGCCGCTGAGCGATTCCGAGGCGCCGGAAGGGCTGTTGATCGGCTCGAACCCGGCGCACACGGCATAGACCGCATCTCTGACATACCCTCGGTCATCCCCGGGTTTCGATGTCTCGGATCGACGTACAATTACTGACACCGGGGTATTGATAGGGCGGACCTTGAAGAAACGTGTACTGATCGCCGGACTGTGTGCCGTCATCCTGCTCCTCACGACGGGGGCTGTGTTTGCCCTGTCCACATGGGGTGATGTCACCCGGGTGAGCATCGATCGCGCCGCCCTTCCCGACACGGGGCAGACCGGTGACGAGGTCGCCAACGATGGCCAGGAGGCCGATGAGGGCCCGGTGGCCGCTCCGACCAGCGGCGACGGTGTGGACGTCTTCCTCCTCGTCGGCTCGGACTCTCGAGACACGCTGGAGAGCACCGAGGGCTTCGGGGAATTCGCCGGTGATCGGGCCGATGTCGTCATGGTCCTGATGCGCCCCTCCGATGGGTCACGAGCCGGCCTGTTGTCGCTTCCCCGTGACCTGCTCGTGGTCGATGTCTGTGACTCCACCAACGAGCACAAGCTCAACGATGCGCTGGAAGGGTGCGGGGCCGCGATGAACGGGGCCACATCGCTCACTTTCACGGTGGAGTCGCTCATCGGGCACACGATCGACCACTTCGCCCTTGTCGACCTCGCCGGGTTCCAGGAGGCCGTCGATGCAGTGGGTGGATACGAGATCTGCGTGCCGAGGGCGGTGCGTGATCAGAAGGCCGACCTCGAGCTGCCCGCTGGGTGCACGCTGGCCACCGGTGCCCAGACCCTGGCATGGCTTCGCTCCCGCAGCACCCAGGAATTGACCGATAGTGGCTGGCGGACCATGCCTGGAGTGAGCGACCTGACCCGGAACGAGAGGCAGCGGGACTTCCTCATGTCCATGATGGGACGGCTGTCCAACTTCGGCAGTCCTGGCGACATCGCCGAGGTGGCGCAGTCGATAGCTCCGTTCTTGACCGTCGACTCCGAGCTCTCCCTCATCGATGCCGTCGATCTCGGCTGGACGATGCGCGGGCTGAGTCGGGGGAGCATCGACGAGCTGGACATCCCGGTATCCGACGCCACCACGTCGGCTGGGGCGGCTGTTCTCGTCGCCCAGGTCGACATCGGCGAGTTGGTCGACGAGTACCTGGCTCCAGAGATCGCAGGGGAGCGCACAGGCGCCCAGGCCGGCTGAGGGCAGGCGAGCCCGGCGATCGCAGCCCTAATCTGCGGCCGAGCCGACTTGCTTCCAACGACATGAGGATGAGACGATCGTGACCACCCGGAAGAGAGTGTTCTCTGGGATTCAGCCCACGGGTGATTTCCATGTGGGCAGTTACACGGGCGCGCTCAGGAACTGGGTGTCTATGCAGGACGAGTACGAGACCATCTACTGCGTGGTCGACCTCCACGCCATGACCATCCCCTACGAGGTGTCGGACCTGCGGCTGGCCCGGGTCGAGACGGCCAAGATGCTCCTGGCGGTCGGCATCGACCCTGACCGATCCCTTCTCTACTACCAGTCCGAGGTGCCCCAGCACGTGGAGCTGTGCTGGATCCTCGGCACCATGACCGGTCTCGGCCAGCTGGAACGGATGACCCAGTTCAAGGAGAAGGCCGATCGGGCGAAGCAGAATCTGGGCATCTTCGCCTATCCCGTGCTCCAGGCAGCCGACATCCTGGTGCACAAGGTCCATGCCGTTCCTGTCGGCGACGACCAGGCGCAGCATCTCGAGCTGACCAGGGACCTCGCCCAGCGGTTCAACGCCCGTTTTGGCGAGGAGTTCCCCCTGCCGGACACGATCACCCCGGAGATCGGGGCCAGGGTCATGTCCCTGACCGATCCGACTTCGAAGATGTCGAAATCGGACCCGAGCCCGAAGTCGAGGATCTTGCTGAAGGACTCACCTGACGAGATCCTGAGGAAGGTGAAGGCTGCGGTGACCGACACGGGCTCCGAGGTCGTCTACGACTGGGAGGACAAGCCGGGGATCTCCAATCTGCTCGAGCTGTTCAGCGTGTTCTCGGGTCGTCCCATCGCAGACCTCGTGGCCGAGTTCGCCGGGGGTGGCTACGGGGCGTTCAAGGTCTCGGCCGCAGAGGCCATCGCCGCGGGTCTCGCCCCGATACGGGCCAATTACGAATCCCTCGACGACTCGGAGGTCGAGAAGGTCATGGCCCGAGGAGCCGCTGTCGCCAGGGATCGGGCCGAGGTCGAGATGCGCACGGTTCGGGAGAAGGTCGGGATCACCTAACCGACGGATTCGAGAAGGTCCTGGGGGAGCAGGAGCACCACCGCTGCGAGCAGGTTGAATCCCGAGTGGATGAATATGGCCGGGCCGAGGCGCTGGGTGCGCAGGGTCACCCAGGCCAGTATCAGGCCCACGATGAAGAGCTGAGGCAGGACCACTGCAGCCGCCTGGACGAGGTTCCCCGGATCCAGGCCGAGCAGGTGGAAGGTGGAGAAAACCAGGGCGGTGACCAGCATGATGATCCGGCGGCTTCGCTCGCCGAGAGACTTGAGCAGCACCCCGCGGAAGGTGAGCTCCTCGGTGACAGGTGCGATCACCACCGCGGTCACGATGGCTGTCACCTTCGCGGCTGTCGTCTCGAGACCCGAGAGCGCAGAGCTGATCTGCTGGGCAGAGTCACCCTCGGGGAAGAGAAGCGAGCTCAGTGGGAGGAAGAGGATCGCCAGTGCCAGCTGCAGCAGGAGCCCGGCGCCGAGATAGAAGACGTCCCGGCCCTCGATCGAGAATCCCAGGTCCGGGTACTCTTTCCGGCGGGCGATCAGCCACAGCACCAGGAGATGCCCGACATATTGGCCGATGAGGGCGAGCACCAGCAGTGTCTCCCCGTCGTCGAGCAAGGCGCTGGCGGCCACAGCGAGTGCCGATCCGATGAACCCGCCGAGGACGACGAGGAGGAAGTCGATGAGCGTCCAGGGTCTGGGCACGGGGCGGCAGCCTACTGATGGGTGGGCTCGATCCAATGTTACGCTGGGTCGAGCGTCGCCGGAGGTTGAACGGAAGTGGAAATCGACATCGGGATCGGGAAGTCGGGTCGTCAGGCATATGGCTTCGACGACATTGCGATAGTCCCATCGAGGCGGACCCGGGATCCCGACGACGTCGATATCTCCTGGCAGCTGGACGCCTTCAGGTTCCCCCTCCCCATGATGGGCTCGGCCATGGATTCGGCGATAAGCCCGGCGACCGCAGTCAAGATCGGCCAACTCGGCGGGCTCGCGGTCCTCAATCTCGAAGGCCTGTGGACCCGTTACGAGGATCCGGAGCCGTACTTCGAGGAAGTTGCAGAGCTGCCGGCCGAGAAGGCCACGCTTCGCATGCAGGAGATCTACCTGGAGCCGGTGAGGCCGAACCTCATCGGCGAGCGGATCGCCGAGATGAAGGCGCAGGGCATCGTCACCGCGGGAAGCCTCACCCCACAGCGGGTGGAGAGTTGGGCGCCACACGCACTGGGTGCCGGGCTCGACGTCCTCGTCATTCAGGGAACCGTGGTCTCGGCGGAGCACGTCTCCAGCCGTGAGGAGCCGCTGAACCTCAAGCAGTACATTGCCAACTGCGACGTCCCGGTCATCGTCGGGGGCTGTGCCAGCTACTCGACCGCCCTGCACCTGATGCGGACCGGTGCGGTCGGGATCCTCGTCGGGGTCGGCCCTGGCGCTGCCTGCACAACGAGGGGAGTGCTCGGAGTCGGTGTGCCCCAAGCGACCGCGATCGCCGACGCTGCCGGCGCTCGTATTCGCTATCTCGATGAGACCGGCCGTTATGTGCATGTGATCGCCGATGGTGGGATGCGCACCGGGGGCGATGTGGCCAAGGCCATCGCATGTGGCGCCGATGCCGTGATGATCGGCTCCCCGCTCGCCTCGGCCACCGAGGCCCCCGGTCGTGGATTTCACTGGGGCATGGCGACATTCCATCCGACCCTGCCGAGGGGTGCCAGGGTCGAGGTTGGGGATCGGGGAACCCTCGAGGAGATCCTGGTCGGCCCGGCTCACGAGAACGACGGCAAGCTCAACCTGTTCGGGGCCCTGCAGGTCTCCATGGCCACCACCGGCTACTCCGATGTCAAGGAGTTCCAAAAGGCCGAGGTGATGATCGCGCCGTCTCTGCAGACGGAAGGCAAGTCGTTGCAGCGGAGCCAACGAGTAGGGATGGGTTGAGCTGACTTCATGCCGGCCGACTTTGCCCGCGAGTCTCCGACCACAGTGAGTTCGGCGCGCAGCCGGGGACAACGGGGCCCAATCCTGGCAACGGCTCCGTCGACGGGCAAACAGACGCCGGTCGGCCGGACTTCCGGCGCGAGGGTCTGACCACGAGTCCGGGTCAGGGACTCCCCTTGACTGAATCCATCCTCGTGCTGGACTTCGGCGCCCAGTACGCCCAGCTCATCGCCCGCCGGGTGCGAGAAGCGCATGTCCACTCCGAGATCGTGTCGCGGGAGACGACCGCCGATGAGATTCGGAGACGCAAGCCGATCGGGCTGATCCTCTCCGGCGGCCCTGCCTCGGTCTACGCGGAGGACGCGTACCGGATGGACCCCGAGATCCTCGATCTGGGGATCCCGATCCTGGGCATCTGCTATGGCCATCAGCTCCTCGCCGACATCGCCGGAGGCACCGTTACCAACACGGGCACGGCCGAGTACGGAAGCACGACTGTTCACCTGACCGGCGACTCACGTCTTCTCCGGGAGATGCCCGCCGAGCAGCAGGTTTGGATGTCGCATCGCGACCAGGTGACAGTCCCGCCTTCGGGCTTCGTCACCTCGGCCGCTTCCGAAGGGGCGCAGGTGGCAGCAATGGAGGATCGGGATCGTGGGCTGTATGGCGTGCAGTTCCATCCCGAGGTGGCGCACACCCCGCGCGGAGAGGAAGTGCTGAAGCGCTTCCTCTATGACGTCTGCGGCGCGGCCCCCGGCTGGACCTCACATTCGATCATCGAGACCCAGGTCGAGGCGATCCGGGCCCAGGTCGGAAAGGGGAGGGTGATCTGTGGCCTTTCCGGTGGGGTCGACTCCGCGGTGGCGGCAGCACTGGTGCACGAAGCGATCGGAGATCAACTCACCTGCATCTTCGTAGATCACGGCCTTCTTCGCGCCGGCGAGGCGGAACAGGTGGAGGAGACGTTCAGGTCGCACTTCGCGATCGACCTGGTCCATGTGAAGGCGGCCGACCGCTTCCTGGAACTGCTCGCCGGGATCACCGATCCCGAGCAGAAGAGGAGGATCATCGGAGAGACCTTCATCAGGGTGTTCGAAGAGGCTGCGAGCTCGGTCGGCGACGCCCGCTTCCTGGTCCAGGGAACGCTCTACCCCGATGTCATCGAGTCCGGGTCTGCCAGCGCCGCCACGATCAAGACCCATCACAACGTGGGCGGGCTGCCCGAGGACATGAAGTTCGAGTTGATCGAGCCGCTGCGGGATCTGTTCAAAGACGAGGTGCGGGCCATCGGCGCCGACCTTGGCCTGCCCGAGGAGATCGTCTGGCGTCAGCCGTTCCCGGGCCCCGGGCTGGCGGTGCGGGTCATCGGGGAGGTCACCCGAGAGCGGCTCGAGCTGCTGAGGGCGGCGGACCTGATCGTGACAGAGGAGATCAGAAGGGCCGGGCTGTACCGCGACATCTGGCAGGCCTTTGCCGTCCTCCCGGCAGTCCGGACCGTGGGGGTGCAGGGCGACGGGCGAACCTATGCGTACCCGCTGGTGGTGCGGGCAGTCACGTCCGAGGATGCAATGACCGCCGACTGGGCTCGACTCCCCCATGAGGTCCTGGAACGAATCTCGAGTCGGGTGATCAACGAGGTCCCGGGGATCAACCGGGTCGCGTACGACATCTCGAGCAAGCCTCCGGCCACCATCGAGTGGGAGTGAGGGGGCCGCGAGGTTCATTCAGGGGGCGGGGTGCCCTGCCGATAGAAAAGCTAGTTGGCTAGGGAACTTCATAATTGGACTTCAATACCCCTGAACTGACGCGCATCTTTCGAGACGAACTGGAGGAACGCTCCGGCCGTCTGGTCGAGGGAGCGCGCTCGCTGCAAGAGCACGATCTGGACGAGGCTCAGGTCCAGGACCTGATCCGCGATGCCCACACCATCAAGGGCTCGGCTGGTCTGCTCGGGCAGGAGCAGATCAAGGATGTCGCCACCCGTCTCGAGCACCTCTGGAAGGAGGTTGGGGAGGGATACTCGCCGCCACTCGACGTGATTGTGGCCATGGAGGCGAGCGCCGGTCGTCTTCTCCCTGCATTCGACACCGCCGACTCGACCCAGTTGCAGGAGTTCGCGGACAAACTCGTGGCCGGCGGCGGCGACGAGGAGGATCTCATCCCTCCCGCCGAGATCGTCCCTTTGCGACGGCCGGATCCCGGCAACCTGGGAGGGCTTCTCTCGTCCGTGTCCGAGTCCCTGCTCGGGGGCGCCACCAGGGTGGACACCGGGGAGCTCTATCGACTGATCAACCGCATCGTCGAGGTCTCCCTCGATTCTGCGGCCCTTGTCGACCTGTCACTGGTTTCGATCGAAGGAGCGGATCCGGCGCTGTTCCGCAAGTCATGGCGGCACCAGCTCGAGCGTTTGTCCGGTTCTATCGCCGACATCCAGGAGCAGGCCGTTTCCCTCGCCAATATCTCCTTCCGCGAGGCAACCGCCACCTTCCCGCAGTTCGTCCGATACCTGGGTCGACGGATGGGAAAGGATGTTCGATTCGAGCTGAGCGGCGAAGACGTGCAACTCGACCGCCAGATCGTGGATCTCCTCCGGGAGCCGCTGAGACATCTCCTCGTCAACGCCGTCGATCACGGCATCGAGCCGTCGGCGGAGCGCGTTGCGGCCGGAAAGAGGGCAACGGGCACCGTGAGTATCGGTGCCGAAGTCGTCGACGAGAGGGTCGAGGTCTCCGTCTCCGACGATGGCGCCGGCATAGATTGGGATCAGGTCGCCGAGGTCGCCTCGGAGCGAAACATCCCGTTCGTCCTCTCGGATCTGAGTCCTCTCCTCTTTCATCCCGGGTTCACCACAACCGATGAGGTGACCGATTTCTCGGGCGCCGGGGACGGTCTGGCCGCGGTCAGGGACATCCTGGAGAAGGTCAACGGCGTTGTCCATGTGGAGTCGCCGAGAGGGAAGGGCACGACGGTCACCATGACCCTCCCCATGTCGATGGTGCTCCAAAACGTGGTGGTGGTGGCCACCGGCGACCAGTTCTGGGGCCTTCCCGAGGCTTCGATCGAGGCGGCGATGCCGCTGTCACGCGCCCAGATCCGGCCCACCGACAGCGGCCGCGAAGTCAGCTTCCAGAGCCGCGAGATCCCCTGCGTATCCCTGTCCAAAGCCATCGGTATCGCCGACCCCGGCGACGAGTCGGAGCTCCTCGTGATGAACACCAGGTTCGGGCTGGTGGCCGTCACCGTGAGTGAGCTGATCGATCGCCGGCGCGTGGCGGTGAAGAACCTGGGGCCGATCCTCGAGGGCTCCAGTCATGTGACCGGTGCCGCGTTGCTCGGCGGAGGCCAGGTCCTGGTTGTCCTCGATCCCACCTTCCTTGGAGCTCTTGCCCGGAGACGGCCACGACTCGCCGGGCATCGTCCCCGGATCCTGGTGGTCGACGACTCGGCCGGAGTCCGCCAGCTCCTGTCTGCGACGCTCAACGGCGCAGGGTTCGATGTCGAAGTCGCCGCCGGAGCTCGGGAAGCAATGCTGGCTCTCACCGACGAGAGCTTCGAAGCCCTGGTCATCGACTATTCGATGCCTCGATCCAACGGTGTCGAGCTGGTCCGCACCATGAGGGCATCCGACGTCAAGGTACCGATCGTGATGGTCTCCGGAGTGGCGACCCAGGAGGAGAAGCAGGACGCATGGGAAGTCGGGGTCGACGCCTACCTCGACAAGTTCGATCTGCGCCAGGGCGTGCTCACCAGCACCTTGCGACGCCTCATTGGCATCGAGGAAGGCGTTGACGTAGGTTGAGGACGTCGGGGCTTCCCCACATCTTCAGATGCCTGCGGTATCTTCCGATATAGGTGAGGCATGCCTGAGTTGACGGAGTCGTTGAGCTGGCTGTCCATTGGGCTGGCGATCGTGGGCGTCGTGGGAGTGGTCTGGGCACTGGCCATCACCCGACACGGGCGCCAGCGCGAGCGCGAAGTCATGCGCCTCTCCGAGGAGGCCCACCGCATCAAGAACGACTTCGTGGCGATGGTCAGCCACGAGCTGAGGACGCCGCTGACTTCGATTGCCGGGTTTGCCGACACCCTGGTCGAGTCCTGGAAAGACCTCCCCGAGGAGGAGGTCGACGAATTCTTGGGGATCATCAACCGCCAATCGCTCTATCTCGGGGACCTGGTCGAGGACGTGCTGGTCATTCCCAGACTCGAGGCAGATCGTCTTCGTTTCCACCCCGAGCTGTTCGATCTCGGGGACCTGATCGAGGACGTGGCCAAGATGGTCTTCCCGAATGGCGGCAAGAAGAGCTCCCTGGTCTCTCTGCCCGACGGTGTCAGGGTCAAGGCCGATCGAAGGCGCGTCCAGCAGGTGATCCGGAACCTGATGGAGAATGCCCGCAAGTACGGGGGCGACCAGATCATGGTCGAGGGTTTTGTCATGGGCGACCAGTATCTGATCGTCATCTCCGACAATGGCCCCGGTGTCCCGGATGAGGAGACCCAGCGCGTCTTCGAGAACTTCGAGCAACTGTCCAAGGGTGACACCCGGGAAGCGACAGGCATCGGCCTCGGGCTCCCCATCGCCAGAAGGCTGGCCCGTGCCATGGGTGGGGAGGTCTGGTACGAACGCAGGTTCCCAACCGGTGCGAGGTTCTGCTATTCGCTCCCGCTTCGGCGGCGACCGCTAGTCGGTGAGGGTGAGCTGCCCGAGCCGGACGACGTCGATGCCACGGCGGCGGTGGAGCTGGACGACCAGATCGCACTCACCAACTGATCACATCTTTGTGATTCGGTCCCCGTACCCCGGTACCATCCCGGTGAGATGCAGGCTGAGTGGTTCTTCGATGACGTTCCGGCCGACTCCCCACTGTTCGCCGATCTCAACCCGACACAACGTGAGGCGGTGGCCGCAACCGAGGGCCCGGTGCTCGTCGTGGCCGGCGCCGGGTCGGGCAAGACGCGTGTTCTCACCTACCGCATAGCCCATCTTCTCCGGGATCTCCATGTGCCTGCACAGTCGGTGCTGGCCATCACCTTCACCAACAAGGCCGCCGACGAGATGAAGGGGCGGGTCGGGTCGCTGGTGGGGGGAGCGGTTCGCTCGATGTGGGTGTCCACGTTCCACTCGGCGTGTGTGCGGATCTTGCGTCGGGAAGCCTCCCGGCTCGGCTACCGCTCCGGGTTCTCGATATATGACGACGCCGACTCGCTGCGGCTGCTCAACCTGGTGCTCAAGGCCCTCGACCTCGACTCCAAGCGGTTCCCACCCAAGGCCATGAAGGCGGTCATCTCCAAGGCGAAGAACGAGCTGGTGGACTACGAGTCGTTCGCCGACCAGGGTGACGGCTTCTATCACGAGCAGGTCGCCGACATATACCGTCTCTACCAGCAGCGCCTACTCGAGGCGTCGGCCATGGATTTCGACGACTTGCTGATGGTCACGGTGGAGTTGTTCGGCGCCTTTCCCGAAGTACTGGCCGGTTATCAGGATCGCTTCCGCTACGTCCTGGTGGACGAGTACCAGGACACCAATCGGGCCCAGTACATGCTGGTCAAGCAGCTGACCGCCACCCATCGCAACCTGTGCGTCGTGGGAGACTCCGATCAGTCGATCTACAAGTTTCGCGGCGCCGACATCCGCAACATCCGCGACTTCGAGCTGGACTACCCCGATGCCCGAATCGTCATCCTCGACCAGAACTACCGCTCGACCGAGACCATCCTCGATGCCGCCAACTCGGTCATCTCGAACAACACCAAGAGGACCCCGAAGAACCTGTGGTCGGATCGGGGGCGGGGAGTCCCGATCTTCCGCTACGAGGGCGAGGATGAGCACGACGAGGCCGGCTATGTAGTTGATGAGATCGAACGTCTTCAGGCTGACGGTTTCAACCTCTCCGACATAGCGGTCTTCTATCGGACCAATGCGATGTCCCGCGTGATCGAGGATGTCTTCGTGCGGCGGGGGATCCCGTACACGGTGGTCGGCTCGGTCAAGTTCTACGACCGCAAGGAGATCAAGGACGCCATCGCCTATTTGAGGGCAATGGTCAATCCGGCCGACGAGGTGTCGCTGAAGCGGATCATCAACGAGCCCCGGCGGGGCATCGGCGACACCACGATCGCCCATGTCGATCGGTTCAGTCAGGCCCAGGGAATCGGGTTCGCCGAAGGGTTGCGTCGGTCGGCGGAGATCACCCAGCTCAACGCCCGGGCGCAGACCGCGATCGGCGAGTTCGTCGCGGTGATGGGCCACCTGCGCGAGGTGGCCGAAGAGCAGGGCGTCGCCGCCGGGGTCGAGGCCGTCCTGACCGACACCGGGATGCTGGCCGGCCTCGAGGCCGAGCAGACGATCGAGGCGATGGGCCGGGTGGAGAACCTGCGCGAGTTGGTGGGGGTCGCCTCCGAGTTCGAGAGTGCCAACGAAGGGGCGGTGATCGGTGACGAGGAGTTCGATCTGCTCGACAACTTGCGCCGGCTGGAGATCTTCCTCGAGTCAACTGCCCTGGTGGCCGACATCGACGAGTGGGAGGAGGGTGCGGGCGCGGTGACGCTGATGACCCTGCACACCGCCAAAGGCCTCGAATTCCCCGCGGTGTTCATCGTCGGGATGGAGGACGGCGTGTTCCCACACATGCGTTCCTTGGGCGACCCCGGCGAGTTGGAGGAGGAGAGACGTCTCGCCTATGTCGGGATCACCCGGGCTCAGGACAAGCTCTACCTCACCTCGGCCTGGAGCCGGATGCTGTTCGGGGGATCCAACTACAACCCTCCTTCCCGGTTCCTCACCGAGATCCCCGACGGGCTTCTCGAGAAAGCGGGCAAACGCGAGCGCCGGTCCCCATCGGAGCGAGCCGCCGCGAACGGCCCCCGGACCACGGTCGACGCCGGTCAGATAGGGCCGGGCGACCGGGTCCGGCACGACAAATGGGGTCTGGGCACGGTGCGTGAGGTGGTGGGCACCGGTGACAGGGCGGAGGCGGAGGTGATGTTCGACACCCAGGGCAAGAAGCGTCTTCTCCTGGCATGGGCCCCTTTGGAGCGAGCCTGAGCGAGGTGTCGGAGCTCGAGATCCGTGTCGAACTGGCTGTTCAGCTGGCAAGAGTCACCGTCAGCCCGTAGTGAAGCTCAGACCTGGCAGTGCTCTCCTACCGCGGGGTCATCGATGGTTATCGACTCGTCGACCACACCGCGACACATCCGCATGTAGACCGGTCGCCCCGCTCCGCTGAGAATGGCGTCGTGGATCGGGATCATGCGGGCGGGTTTCACCGCGTTGGCGAAATCGATGGTCATGGCGACCCGTGCCCATGGGGCGGTGAGAGGGAGGGCCAGCAGGTCGACCCCGGACGGCACCGTGGCGTAGGAGTCGCCGGGGTGGAACAGGGTCGGCCCCTCCTTCTCCGTGATCACGAAGCCGACGTTGCCCACCCGGGGGATGCGCTCGTGGATCACCGCATGCTCCCCCCCGACCACCTCGACTGTGAGATCCCCGAACTCGTGAATGTCACCGACGACCGCTGAGGCCGCGGGATGATCACCGACCATGGCCACCACCGCCGGCTCGACGATGACGCGGGCGGCGTCGTTGACCCCGAGCAGGTCGCCGATGTTGTCCACGTCGATGTGATCGGCATGCTGATGAGTGATCAGGACCGCATCCAGGCCGGTGAGACCGTGCCAGTCACTGGAGAAATGGCCGGGATCGGTCAGGACTCGGGCGTTGGGAGTTTCGACGAGAAGGGCAGCGTGGCCAAGACGTGTGACGATCATTCGCCCAAGTATGGTCAACGGTTGACGATCCACGCACTGTCGGAGTGCAGGTGTTGCCATCCACCGACTCCAACCCGGCGCGCCCGCATACCAACTCGAGGTCCCCACCCTCGGATGCCACGGGTTTTCCGGCAGCGGGAGGGCTACGCCCTCTCCACACCCTCCAGCAGGTCGTTCCAGCTCTTCACGAACTTATCGACGCCTTCGTCCTCGAGCACCTGTACGACATCGTGATAGTCGATCCCGACCATCTCGAGCCGCGCCAGATCGAGCTTGGCCTGCTCGATATCGAGCCCGGTGAATGCCTTCGGATCCGATGCGCCGTGGTCCTGGTAGGCGTCGATGGTGTCGAGGGGCATTGTGTTCACGGTGTTGGGTGCCACCAGGTTGTCCACGTAGAGGAGGTCCGGGTAGGCGGGGTTCTTGGTGGAGGTGGATGCCCACAGCGGACGTTGCACCCGGGCCCCTTTCTCGGCCAGTGCCTCGAACCTGGGAGATGCGAACTCGTCCAGGAACAAGCCATAGGCGACACGGGCGTTGGCCACCGCGGTCACACCCTTGAGGGAGTCGGCCTCCGGGCTTTCCATCTCCTCCAGTCTCTTGTCGACTTCGCTGTCGAACCGGGAGACGAAGAAGGATGCCACCGAGGCGACCGTGCCGAGGTCGCCGCCGGCGCGGCCATAGTCCTCCATACCCCTGAAGTAGGCATCGATGACCTGGGCGTAACGCTCGAGGGAGAAGATCAGGGTGACATTCACCGAGACCCCCTCACCGATGAGACGGCTGATCGCCGGGATGCCCTCCGGCGTCGCCGGAATCTTCACCAGGAGGTTGGGCCTGTCGATCTGCTTCACCCAGTCTCTGGCCTCCGCAACGCTCGCCTCGGTGTCCCCGGCGAGTGTCGGTGAGACTTCCACGGAGACGTACCCGTCGCCACCACCGGTCCGATCGAAGACGCCCAAGAGCTCATCACAGGCGCGTCGGATGTCCGATGCCATGAGGCTCTTCACGATCTCCTCGGTGTGCAGCCCCGCCGACTTCAGCTCCTCCAGGTGCTCCGAGTAACCGCTCGAGCTCCCGATGGCCGCGGCGAAGATGGTCGGGTTGGAGGTCACACCGGTGACGGCGTCTTCGACGATGCGCCGCGCCAATTCCCCTGAGTCGAGCATGGCCTTGGAGATCTGATCCGACCACACCGACACCCCGGCACCGGCGAGACCATGCAGATTGGAGGAGGTCATTCCGCAAGGGTAGGTGAATGGAAACCTTGAATAGCGTGGGTCAGGATGACCGTGGATTCTCGATCCCGACCTGGCAACTAGCCTTTCCTGACGGCATGCCACGACGCATCCTCATCGCAAAACCAGGTCTCGACGGTCACGATCGCGGCGCGAAGGTCATTGCCCGGACGCTGCGTGATGCCGGATTCGAGGTCATCTACTCCGGGCTCCATCAGACACCGGCCCAGATCGCGGAGACGGCAGTCCAGGAGGATGTGGATGCGGTCGGCCTCTCCTCGCTATCGGGGGCTCACAAGACCCTGTTCCCCCAGGTCGTGGAGCAACTGGCGCTCAGGGATGCCGCAGACGTGGTGGTCTTCGGAGGCGGAGTCATCCCCGAGGCCGACTTTCAGACCCTGCTGGACGCGGGGCTGGCGACGATCTTCACTCCGGGGACGCCGTTGGACAGGATCACGGCCTGGGTGGAGGCGAACGTGCCTTCGAAGGTCTGAAATGGAAGGAACCAGGTGAAGATCCACGAGTATCAAGCCAAGGAGCTGATGGCTGCGCGCGGTATCCCGGTCCCGTTGGGGCGCATGGCGACCACGGTCGAGGACGCGGTGGCGGCGGTGCGGCCACTGATCGAGGAGTCGGGGAACCCGGTGGTCGTGCTCAAGTCACAAATCCATGCTGGTGGACGAGGCAAGGGCACCTTCAAGGAGCATCCCGGGTTGCGCGGGGTCAATGTGATAACCGAGGGACTCGATCGGGGGCCTGAGGCGGCCGAGGAGAAGGTTCGCGAACTGGCCGGCAAGATGCTCGGTTCGACCCTGGTCACGATCCAGACCGGTCCCGAAGGCAAGTTGGTCAGCCGAATCTATGTCGAACAAGGGATCGACATAGCCAGGGAGCTGTACCTGGCCGTTCTCCTGGACCGCGCGGTCGGCCGCAACATCGTGATGGCGTCGACGGAGGGGGGAATGGAGATCGAGAAGGTGGCGGCGGAGACACCTGAGAAGATCCTGCGCCAGGAGATCGACCCGGCCATCGGCCTGGCCGACTTCCAGGGTCGCGAGCTTGCCCATGGACTGGGTCTCGAAGGAGAGACGGTGGGCCGATTCATCGAGTTCGTCAAGGCCCTGGACCGGGCGGCGACGGACCTCGACACCGATCTGATCGAGATCAACCCACTGGTGATTACCCGCGATGGCCAGGTGGTTGCGCTGGACGGGAAGATGGCCTTCGACGACAACGCCCTGTTCCGCCATCCTGAGATCGCCGCCATGCGAGACGAGACCGAGGAGGACCCGGCGGAGACGACGGCCAAGCAAGCCGGGCTCAACTACATCAAGCTGGACGGCACAATCGGGTGCCTGGTGAACGGAGCCGGGCTGGCCATGGCCACGATGGACACCATCAAGCACTTCGGGGGAGAGCCGGCCAACTTCCTCGATGTGGGTGGTGGAGCAGACGAAGAGCAGGTGACGACCGGGTTTCAGATAATCACCGGTGACCCCAACGTGAAGGGGATCTTCGTCAACATCTTCGGAGGGATCATGCGCTGCGACGTCATCGCGACCGGAATCGTGGAGGCGGTCAAGAAGGTGGGCCTGTCGGTGCCCCTGGTCGTTCGGTTGGAGGGAACGAATGTGGAGCAGGGCAAGAAGATCATCCGTGAGTCCGGATTCGACGTGGTGGCCGCAGACAGTCTCCGAGACGGGGCTGAGAAGATCGTGAGTCTGGCCAGATGAGCGTCTTGGTCGGAAAGGACACCCGCGTCCTGGTCCAGGGGCTCGGCAAGACCGGCAGCTTCCACACCGATAAGGCTATTGCCTACGGGACACAGATAGTGGGCGCGGTCCATCCCTCCCGGGCCGGCGACATGGTCCACTTCGAAGGGGAGACCGACCAGTCCGGTGTCCCGGGGAGGGACGAGACCTTCTCAGTGGATCTCCCGGTGTTCGCCACAGCGAAGGAGGCGGTAGCCGGGACCGGGGCCAACGCATCGGTCATCTACGTGCCACCGCCCTTCGCCGCCGACGCGATCATGGAGGCCGCCGCCGCCGGTCTGGAACTCGTGGTGGCGATCACCGAGGGCATCCCGGTGGCCGACATGGTCGAGGCCAAGCGCTACCTGGCTGACAAGGGCACTCGGCTGGTCGGCCCCAACTGCCCGGGCGTGATAACCCCAGGGGAGTGCAAGATCGGCATCATGCCCGGTTACATCCACCGGCGGGGGAGGATCGGCGTCGTCTCACGGTCGGGAACTCTCACCTACGAGGCCGTGTATCAACTGACCCTGCTCGGTCTGGGCCAGACCACAGCAGTGGGGATCGGCGGCGACCCCGTCAATGGCACCAGCTTCGTCGACATGCTCAGGATGTTCGAGGACGACCCGGAGACGGAGGGAGTGGTGATGATCGGCGAGATCGGCGGCACTGCCGAGGAAGATGCCGCCGCATTCGTGGCCGCGGAGATGACCAAGCCCGTAGCCGGGTTCATCGCGGGCACCACGGCACCTGCAGGGAAGAGGATGGGGCATGCCGGGGCCATCGTCTCCGGGGGGAGAGGCACCGCGGCCGCCAAGATCAAGGCGATGAGGGACGCCGGCATCGAGCTGGCGGAGACGCCCTCGGACATGGGTGAGGCCATGGTCCGTGCTCTCGGCTGAGTATCTCGGGACCATCCGCTCGGAGGGACTTCGCATCGTCGACCTCGCCCGACGCGATCCTGCCCGGCCGGTGCCACAATACCCCGGCTGGGCGATGAGCGATCTCGCCAATCACATCGCCTCGATCCAAGGTCGCACGACCGCAATCTGCCGAGAGAAGCCGACCGAACGCCCGTCTGCGCCCCACCTCCCTCACGGAGTCGATGTCGTCGATTGGTGCGAGGCCAATCTCACCGAGATGCTTCAGGCGCTCGAGGAGTCGGATCCGGACACCGCGGTCTGGGGATTCTGGTCGGATTCGTCGATCGGGCTCTGGGAGCGAAGGATGGTGATCGAGGCCGGCATCCACCGCTGGGACGCGGACCAGGCCTTCGGCGAAGAGCACGGTCTCATGGAGATCGTCGCCTTGTCAGGGCTCAACGAGTATGCGGACATGTGGCTGCCTCGTCTCACCCCCGTCCCAACCATCGAGCTCGTCGCCACCGACCTCGGACGGAGCTGGGTCTACGGGCCGGGGGCTCCGGAGGCCACCGTCAGGGGCGGGGCGTCGGACATCTATCTTCGGTTGATGTCCCGGCCTTCTCCGGTGGAGCTTCCTGCGAAGTGGGCAGAGGCAGTTGACTCGCTCGAGCCGCCCCGGCGCTGATCGCGTCTAGAAACGCGTCAGATCTGCCATCGCGTAACCGGCCACCGCTTCGTCGGCGCGACAGACCCTGCGCAGAGCCTCTACGAGCTCTTCGACTCGATGGCCCGGCACCGCCACGGTGAGCTCGTCGTCGCCCATCCCGGTCCGGGCTCGGGAGAGGGCACATCCCATCGAGGCGGCGATCACCCCGGTCTCTGCGGCCCGTGGGAGGATCTGACATTGCGGCTTGCCCGACCATTCCACCGTCACCGCGTCGTTGATCTCCATCATCTGGCGGGGTGTCACCCGTAACAGCACGAGGTCCGGGTTCGAGCCCGCCTCTGCGAGCGGCCCGTACCGGACTCCCTTCGGGCGCCTGGCCATGGCAGCGACTCCGGCGAAGGCTTCCATGGTGACCCATCCAACATCGAGGAGCGCCCCTACGTCGCTCTTGTCGAGGATGTCCGCCGCCTCGGCAAACCCGTGGGTGAACCGCCCCACCGAGCAGTTGCCATGATCCTCGGCGACAGTGTCGAACGTGCGCTCGTGGGCGTGCATCCAGAACACGCACGGAGCCGCCGCCCGTCCCGAGCGCCCATCATCGGTTGGCTCCGACATCGGCTCGTCGAATCGGGCCACTCCGTCGTCGGCCATCTCGGTGAGGAATGTCATGGCGATCGGGGGGTGCTCAAGACCGAGCAGGTCGGTCAGAGCAGCGGACGCAGCGGTATGGCTCAAGTAGGTCCTTTCCGGTGAGGTGTTGGAGATGAACTTAGTGGACCTTCTCGAAGCCGAGTCTCGGGTCGTAGAACAGGGTGATCACCTCGAGATCCGGATACCGCGCCGACACCACCACCGCCGCATTCCTCAGCTGCGCTTTCTGCTTCTCGTCTGATACCCGGTTCCCCGCACAGTCGGCATGGGCGGCGATCGCCAACTGGGCTGTCTGATGGGCCTGGATCGATACACCGACACTCTCGAGCAAGCCTTCCCCAGTGGGGGTCACCATGCCATCGAGGTGTTTCACGGCACCGGTCATCGTGATGTTGTCCACCCAACGCACTCCGAATCGCGTCATGACCTGATCGATGGCACGGGTCTGGATCCTCCCGTCCATGCAGTTGATCAATGCAGCGAAGCGCCCCTGCGTCGTCACCGGCCACACCATACGCGCGCCAAGTGGCCCGTCGCCGGCACGGTCCCATCCCTAGACTCCTTGCCCATGGAACCCGCTCTCCTCATCATCCTGGCCGTTCTGGTCGTCCTGGTGATCGCCTTCGTGGTGATCTACAACGGGTTGGTCCAGTCCCGCAACCGCGTCGACAATTCCTGGGCCCAGGTCGACGTGCAGCTCAAGCGTCGCTACGACCTGATCCCGAATCTGGTCGAGACGGTGAAGGGCTACGCCTCGCACGAGAGGGAGACCTTCGAGCGGGTCACCCAGGCGAGGAGCGCCGCCCAGTCGGCATCGGGGCCGGCCGAGCAGGCTCAGGCCGAGAACTTTCTCACCCAGGCCCTTCGTCAGCTGTTCGCCGTGGCCGAGGCCTATCCCGAGTTGCGTGCCTCGGAGAACTTCCAGAATCTCCAGAACGAGCTGGCCGAGACCGAGAACCGGATCGCCGTCTCCAGGCAGATCTACAACGACACCGTGCTGACCTACAACAACAAGGTTCAGCAGATCCCGACCAATATCGTCGCCGGCATGACCGGGTTCACCACCCGGGAGTTCTTCGAGGCCGGGCCCGAGGCCGATCAGGCCCCAACCGTCGACTTCTGAGGTGCGCCGGCTCGTCCGCGCCCTGGTTGCCCTTGTCCTGGTCGCAGTGCCGGCCACTGCGGCGATGGCCAAGTCGTTTTGGATGAGCGACGCCGATGTGGATGTCGTCGTCAACGACGATGGGTCACTATCCGTCACCGAGCGGCTGACCTTTGACTTCGACGGAGACTTCTCCGGGGCGTACAGGGACATCCCCCTAGGTCCTGGCGAGACCATCAGCCAGGTCTTGGTCAGGGACGAGTCGACGGTCTATGAGCCCGGTGGCTGCACAGATCTCGGATGCTTCTCGTTACCCGGGACCTTCGGTGTCGAGCAGCAGACCGACCTGGTCCGAATCGTGTGGCATCACTCCTCCGTCAGCGAGCTGAGGACTTTCGAGATCAGCTATGTGATGACCGGGGTGACCACCGCCTACGACGACGTGGTCGATGTGAACCTCCAGGTGTGGGGTGACCAATGGTCGGTGGGGCTGGACCACCTGACCGCCAGGATGTCGCTCCCGGGTGGAGCCCAGGCGGGAGAGGTGCGGGTCTATGGGCACCCCTACGGTGTCGAAGGCCAGACCTCTCTGGGAGACGACCAGATCTCACCCTCACTCGAGGCCAGCAACGTGGCCGCGTACCGATGGGTGGAGATGAGGGTGATCTTCCCGAGCAGCCTTCTGTCGTCCACCGACGGGGCGACCGTCGTGGCCGGTGACGGCCTCGAGTCGATATTGGAGGAAGAGGAGCAGTTCGCCGAGGAGGCCTCCGACGCAGCAGCCGCGGCGAGGTCCGGTCTCTGGTGGGGAGTGGCCCTGGCGCTCGCTCTCTCTGCAGGGCTGGGTGGGCTGGTTTACTTCAGGTTCGGCCGTGAGCCGAAGGTCGCCTACGACCGGGAGTACGAACAGGAGCCGCCGACAGAGATGACCCCGGCCGAAGTCGGCGCCCTCGTCACCCAAGGGGCGGTCACCGAGAAGGAGTTCACCGCCACTATGTTCGACCTCATCCGGAAGGGGGCGATCAAGGCGACGCCCGCCCAGGTGGACCGAAGCACCTGGGGTGGGCTCCGCACCGAGACCATCACCGACCTGGTCCTCGAGTTGACCGACAAGACAACGGGTTTCACCGAGTACGAGCAATCGGTGCTGACGGTGGTGGGCCGGGTCCTCGACGAGGGGCCGCGGCCGCTGCACGAGTTTCGGGACCGGATACGTGACGACGCGTCGGCCAACGCCACCACCTACCAGGGGTTCCGGACGAAGGTCCTCGCTGCGGTGAAGCGCGCCGGGTTGCTCGACGAGACGGGGAACGGCATCGCGTGGTTCGTTGCTATCGCTGTGGCGTTGCTGGTCTTCGGGGCGATCGTCTTCCTGCCGGACATCCTGGCGAGCCGGCCGGGTGGTCAGACGATGGCCGTCTTCATCGTGATCGGCATGGTGCTGGGCGCGCTGGCGTTGTACGTCTTTCTGTTGTTCCGGAAGGTGCGGGTCCGTCGGTCCAAGGAAGGCGCCCTCGAAGCCGAGCGATGGGAGGCCTTCCGGCGGTATCTGTCGGACTTTTCCCGGCTCGAGGAGGCGCCACCGATCTCCCTCGAACTCTGGGACAAGTTTCTCGTCTACGCCATTGTCTTCGGGGTGGCCGAGGAGGTCCTCCAGCAGGCCCGTCTCCACGCCCCGCCCGAGTTGGAGCAGTCGTCATCGATCTACTGGTTCGGTAACTACGGCTATTCCGGCGGGCACACCGAGAACGCCTTCGTCGGGCTCAATTCGGCGCTGAGCGGGGCGTTCAGCCCACCCTCGTCGAGCGGCGGTGGGGGCGGCTTCTCCGGCGGCGGCGGAGGCGGTGGTGGCGGTGGCGGTGGCGGTGGAGGAGGCGCCTGGTAGCGGATCCCTGACTCAGCCGAGGAACCGGTCCAGAGTGATCGTCGTGTCGTCGGTTATCTCCAGGGTGCCCGGTCGGTCTTCGAAGCCCGCTTTGGCCAGGGCGCGGTGGGGTTGGGGCCGGACCCCGCTCAAGACGACCTTGATCCCGATGGCGTTGAGCCGTTCGATGGTCGTCTCGAGTGCGACGAGACCGGTGGCGTCGATGGCAGGCACGTCTTCGAGATCCATGATCACGGTATGGACCCCGCTCCCGACCACGGTGAGGGCTTCGAGTGCCTTCTCGGCTGCTCCGAAGAAGAGGGGGCCTGCGACGTCGTAGAACACCACCCCCGGGGGAAGCCCTGCCACTGCATGCCCTTCCGCCCCGCCGATCAGCTCGGCGCCGGAGATCTCGACCATGCGTCGCATGAACAACATTGCGGCGAGGACCACGCCGACCACCACCGCCACGACCATGTCGAACGCCACGGTGAGGACGAAGCACACCAGCAACACGGCCACGTCGCTGCGCGGGGCTATACGGGCGACGCGGGTGAAGTGACGCACATCGGCCATGTTCCAGGCGACGATCAGGAGCAAGGCGGCCATCCCGGCCATGGGCACGTATCCGAGCAGCCCTGCCAGGAGCAGGATGGCGGCCAGCAAGAAGAGCGAGTGGATGATGACGGTGATCGGTGTGCGGCCTCCTGCGCGGATCCCGGTGGCGGTGCGGGCGATCGCACCGGTGGCGGCGAACCCGCCAAAGAACGGCGCGACGAGGTTGCCGATGCCCAAGCCAACGAGCTCGGCATCCGGGTCGTGGCGCCCGCCCGCCATCCCGTCGGCGACCACCGCGCATAGCAACGACTCGATGGCGCCCAGGAGGGCGATTGCAAAGGCGGTGGGAAGCAGCAGGCGGACGTCATCCCAGGACAGGTCACCTCCCGCCCACGGAAGCGCCGGGGTTGGCCCGGCGGCCGGAATCCCCCCGAACCGGGAGTTGATCGTGGCCACCTCGCTTCCCATTTGGGCCAGGACGACCCCTGCCACCACAGCGGCGACGAGGGCGACCAGTGGAGCGGGGATCTTCCGGGTGAGGCGGGGCAGCCCGATGAGGACGGCCAGCGTGATGAGTCCGACTGTCACGTCGGCCCACTGGATGGCGTCGAGGTTGTCGGCGATGGCCACCAGTCTCTCCCACACGCCATCTCCCTCGATCGCGCCCATGCCGAGGAAATCGCCGAGCTGAATCACTGCGATCACAACCGCGATGCCGGCGGTGAAACCCGTGGTGACCGGGTGGGGGACGAACTGGATGAGCCGCCCCAGGCGGAGCAAGCCCATGCCGAGCAGGATCAGCCCGGCGAGGGCGCTGGCCACGAGCAGGCCCTGCAAGCCGTAGGTGGCGGTCACCGGTGCCAACAGCACCACGAAGGCAGCGGTGGGGCCCGAGACCGAGTGCATCGAGCCCCCGGTGACCGCGATCACGATCCCGGCAACGATGGCAGTGAAGATCCCGTGCTCGGGTGGCGCTCCGGCGGCGATCGCCAATGCCATCGACAGAGGCAGCGCGACCAGACCGAGGGTGACACCGGCGACTGCGTCGGCGCGCAGGTCCCCGGTGGTGTAGCCACGGGCACGCACCGCCCTCAGGGCGGTCGCAAACCGGACTGGGGACTCATCCGTGACGAACCGCCGGGACACCCGGTCACCATAACTACCCTGACCACTGCTATTGCTCCAGTAGGGCTTTGCGGCGGTATACCTTGACCGCCGCGATGAGAGTCGTCTGTCTGTTGCTTGGAGCCCTGCTGCTCGTCACGACGCCGGCGCCGGCAATGGCCGATACCGCCGACTTCCCCATCTACACGGGTGAGGAGTTTCAGGCACTGTATGAGCATGCCGTGACAGACGTCCTCCCCAATCTGAGGGCGTCCACCGGTCGTGTTCCGATCACGGGGGACGTCGAGCTCGACGACAGGATCTGGGAGATCGCCCTCGGCCGCGGTTATGTCCTGCGGCCCGTGGCAGGCGAAGGGCTTGGCAGCGCCGACGGGGTGCCAATGCAGCCGCAGGCGGCCGCGGCATGGGAGGGGCTGAAGGCAGCGGCCCGCGCGGAGGGGCACGAGTTCGTGGTGTCCTCGGCCTACCGATCGCCGGAGAGCCAGCGCACCCAGTTCAACTCGAAGCTTCGCGGGGCGACTGACGAGGCGATTGACGCGGCGCTCACCTGGTACTCGATCCCGGGCACATCGAAGCATCACAGCGGGTATGCCCTCGACTTTCGCTATCGGGACGGCACCTTCGGCGAGTTCGGGGCCACACCGGACTACGCCTGGCTGGCTGCCGACAATTACTACAACGCCAAGCGATTCGGGTTCATCCCCTCCTACCCGGACGACGTCTCCGCCCAGGGGCCCAACCCGGAGCCATGGGAATTCGTCTGGGTCGGGGTCGACCTGATCGAGTGCGGGATCCCGGTCCAAGTGGATGCCCGTGCCGCCGGTCCCGCCGAGGCTATCGCGATGGAGATCGCCTCTTGCCCCGGCGCGCCGGCCGCAGACGATCCTCTCGGCCTCATCCCGAATTGGTTGCTGCGTCGTCTGGCTCTCTGACTCGGGGCGGGCTTCGGCCGACGCTCACCCTCTGACCCACTTCTGCCTGACCCGCACCCAGCCACCGGGTAGCCGGTCGCGCGGGCCGCCGCTCATGGTTTGAGCAGGTAGAAGGCCGAGAAGCGGTTAGAGATCCCATCCAGCGGCTGGAACGAGCCGAACCCTGCTTCCATGGCCAGAGCCTCGGCTCTCTCCCTGCCCCAAGCCGTGCCTAGACCTTCCCCTCCTCGAGCGAGTGACTGTGTCATGCAATGCAGCACGGAGATCCCATACAACATCGCCCCGCGCGGGCTCAGGTTGTCCTCCAGGGCGGACCCGGCGTTGGGCTCCATCATCAGATACATGCCGTCCACGGCCAGGGCCTCGCGAATACGGCGCATCGCCTCGAATGGAGCTGCGAGATCGTGGATCACGTCGAACGTTGTGATCAGGTCGAAGGGCGGGTCGATGGGGATGGCTTCGGCGGAGTACTCGAGGAATCGGAGATTCTCCAGACCGCTGCCACGACTTCGAGCCACGGTGATCGACTCCCTCGAGGCCTCGAAGCCGGTCACCTGGCAGTTGGGGTATGCGCCTGCGACGAGGACGGGCACCGTCCCGGAGCCGCATCCGATGTCGGCCACGCGGATCCCCGACACGAGCCGATCGACCAGGCCGGGGACTCCCGGCAGCCAGCGAGTGGTCAGGAACGTGCGTTGGGACGGGGAGTTGGCGCGGTCGATGGCAGTCACCATGCGCGACCCGAACTCCTCGAAGGCGACACCACCACCGTGGATCGTGGCTTCGGCAACCCGGTCGATGTGAGACAGAGCCTCGGGCAGCATGTCGAGGAATCCACCCATGAAGTATGGGCTGGCCTCGCCGGCGATGAAGAGAGCATGCTCGGGCGGGAGCTCGAACCGTTTGGTCCGCGGGTCGTAGTCGACCACGCCGGCGCTTGCCAGCCCGGCCATGATCTCTCCGACATAGCGCTCGTTCAGATCGGCTCCGTCCGCCAGCTCCGCAGTCGTTCCCCCTCCGACCTGGCCGAGATGGGCGGATAGCCCGCTGCGGTCTGCCACGGCCAGCAAGCCGATGGTGGTGGCGCCGGAGGCGAAGCCGACGAAGGTGTCGAGAAAGGCTTCGACTCTGGCTCGGTCCATGACTGTCCTCAGATCCTGGTCGACCTAATCGGGGGGCCCGGAAACTCGGGGGTCAAAGATCTCGGCCGTTGACCCCCCGTCCGGGCCGCCTTCGATCCCGGCCGATGCCATGGCGCCCGACCAGGTCCGCAACGGTATCTCTTTGAGAGCCCAGGCGAGGGCGAACGAGATCAGGGCCGCCGGCACCGCGACGAGAAAGACGAAGGTGATGGCGTCCGCCAAAGCCACCTGCAGCACGGAGAGGACCTCGGGAGGCAACTCTCTCAGAGCCGCGGGTGTCGCGCTCAGGGCATCGGGCGGCACCGGGAACTCACCTGCGCCCGCATCGGCCAGGTTCGAAGTGAGCCGGGCCGTCATGAGAGCGCCGAAGAGGGTCACCCCGACCGTGCCCCCGATGGAGCGGAAGAACTGAGAGGCGGAGGTCGCCGTGCCCAGATGCTGTGGCGGGACACTGTTCTGGATGGCGAGGACGGTGTTCTGCATGACAAGGCCGATCCCCAGCCCGACCACAGCCATGAAGACACACGCCACTGTGAACGATGTGTCGACGTCCATGGTCGACAGGAGCCACATCCCGAAGGTGAGCAGCGCTGTCCCGACGATGGGGTAGATGCGGTAGCGCCCGGTGCGGGTGATCAGCCGGCCGGATGTGATGCTGGCGACGAGGAGTCCTCCCACCAATGGGAGGAGGAGCAGACCTGAGCTGGTGGCCGACGCGCCGAGTACGACCTGCAGGAAGAGCGGGAGGAATACGATGGAGCCGAACATCGAGATGCCGACGATGAAGCCGATGCCGCTCCCCACGCTGAACACCGGGTCACCGAACAGGGAGAGCGGGAGGATGGGCTCCTCGGCACGTCGCTCGATGAGGACGAACCCGACCAGCGAGGCCAGCCCGATGATCGTCATCGTGATGATCTGGGGCGAGCGCCACGGATAGGTCTCGCCACCCCACACCGTCACCAGGAGGAGGAGACTGATCCCGACGGTCATCAGAGCGGCGCCGATCCAGTCGATCCGGTGCCCTCTCCGTGTGAAGGGCAGTTTCAGGTTTCGCTGGGTGACCACGAGGGCGACCAGCCCCAAGGGAACGTTTATGAAGAAGATCCAGCGCCAGGTCAGGTTGTCGACGAAGTAACCACCGAGCAGGGGCCCGACCACACTCGAGACGCCGAACACCGCCCCGATGTAGCCCATGTACCGCCCCCGTTCCCGGGGCGAGACGACATCGCCGATGATGGTCAGCGCCAGGGTCATCAGACCCCCGGCCCCGACTCCCTGGATCGCCCTGAAGCCGATGAGCTGGCCCATGGTTTGGGCGGCGCCCGAGGCGATGGAACCAAGCATGAAGAGCACGATTGCGAGCTGGAAGAGATTCTTCCGCCCATACATGTCGGAGAGCTTGCCCCACAACGGCACGCTGACTGTCGAGGCGAGCAGGTAGGCCGTCACTACCCAGGAGAGATGACTCAGCCCGCCCAATTCGCCGACGATCGTCGGCAGGGCCGTGGCCACGATCGTCTGATCGAGAGCGGCCAACAGCACCGCAGTCATCAGCCCGGCGAAGACGCCAAGGATCTGACGATGGGTGAGTGGGCCGTCGCCCGTGATCTGGCCGGGCGGTGTGGTCACAACCGCCCCCGCCAGCCTCGGACCTTGCCGGCCACGACAGTCCCATCTTTCACAACCTTCCATGCCAGATTGGTGGCTGGGCGGTACGGGATGTGAGCCGGGGATGGCGCGTCGAGCACGACCAGGTCTCCGGCCGACCCTGGGGCGACGATCCCGTGACGATCGAGGCCGAGTGACAGCGCGCCGCCGCGGGTGGCGGCAAACACGGCTTGATCCACTGTCAGGCCCATCTGCACCACGGCCAGGCTGATCACCGGGCCCATCGACTCGAAGTATGAGGTCCCGGGGTTGCAGTCGGTGGCTAGTGCCACCGTCACGCCATGTTCAAGCAGCATCGGGCCCGGAGCCTGTGTCGACCGCATCGAGTACGAAGCCCCGGGGACGAGGACCGCGACCACCCCGGCGCCGGCCAGGGCGTCGGCGTCGTCTGGGGTGATGTGATCGAGGTGGTCGGCGCTGGCAGCACCGATCTCCGCCGCCAGAGCCGCCCCACCGGACCGCGAAAACTGCTCGGCATGGAGCCTCGCCCCGAGACCATGGCGAGCTGAAGCCAGCAGTATCCGCCTTGCCTCGTCGACGGTGAATGCACCCTCTTCGACGAAGACGTCGCAGTAGTCGGCGAGCGGGGCGACAGCAGGGAGCATCTCCGCTATCAGAAGGTCGACATAGCCGTCCCGGTCGTCCCGGAACTCGGGGGGCAGCGCATGGGCGCCGAGGAAAGTCACCCTCACTGTCACCGGAAGCTCCTCTCCCAATCGGCGCGCCACCCGCAACAACCGCATCTCGGTCTCCAGGTCCAACCCGTAGCCCGATTTGATCTCCACGGCTGTGGTGCCGGAGGCGATCATCCTCCGTGCCCTCCTCGCCGCATCGTAGAAGAGTGCTTCCTCCGAGGTGGCCCTGGTGGACCGCACAGTGGAGATGATGCCCCCACCCGCAGCCGCGGTCTCCGGGTAGGTGGCCCCTTCCATCCGTCGGGCGAACTCTTCGGCCCGATCGCCTGCGAAGACGAGATGACTGTGGGCATCGACAAAACCGGGGATAACGGCCCGCCCATCGCAGTCGACCCGGTCGGCGGCTCCCTGATCGGGCGAGCCCGACGCGGGCCCGGCGTAGGCAATCGCACCGTCCTCGATCAGGATCGCTGCGTCGGTCATGGGCTCACCGTCATTGGTGGTGAGATGGCCGATCCCGGTCAGGAGCAGAGAGCTCACATCCTCGCTGCCTCGGAGACCGAGCCGTCTGCGATCAACCCGGTGACGGTCTCGATCTCTTCGCTCAGCGAGCGGTCCTCGTCGAGCGGCGGTACGTATCCCCGGATCAAGTCGACGATGCCGGCGGTTCCCGGGGCCGGGTCGAGAGGCTTTCGGTACTCGATCCCTTGCACAGCACACAGGAGCTCGATCGCGACCACCCGCCTGGAATTGGCCAGGACCTCGGACAACTTGCGCCCTGCCCCCCATCCCATCGAGACATGATCTTCCTGGTTGCCCGAGGTGGGGATGGTGTCCACCGAAGCAGGGTGGGAGAGGACCTTGTTCTCGGCGACCAGGGCAGCCTGGACGTATTGCCCGATCATGTACCCCGAGTTGACACCAGGGCTCATGGCGAGGAATGCGGGCAATCCCCGGGACCGGGATGGATCGAGGAGGCGATCGGTCCTTCGTTCGGAGATCGAGCCCAACTCCGATGCGGCGATGGCGGCGAAGTCGAGGACAAAGGCAAGCGGCTGCCCATGAAAGTTGCCCCCGGAGACCACTTCACCGGTCTCGGGAAACACGATCGGGTTGTCTACCACCGATCCCATCTCCCTGACCAGGACGGTCTCCATGTGATCGAGTGTGTCCGATACGGCGCCGTGCACCTGTGGGGCGCACCGCAGCGAATAGGCGTCCTGGACCGCGTGGTCGAAGTCGTCGGCATGACTGGCGCCAATGGAGCTTCCCTCGAGCAGCCCGGCGATGCGCCGCGCCGAAATGATCTGGCCGGGGTGGGGGCGTAGTCGATGGATGTCTTCCCGAAAGGGTCGGGCGCTACCCATCATCGCCTCGACGGTGAGGGCGCAGGCGACGTCGGCGGCAATCAGGAGTTGACGGGCGTCGACCAGGGCGAGGGCCCCCATCGCCGTCATTCCCTCGGTCCCGTTCAACAAGGACAGGCCCTCCTTCGCTTGGAGCTGGATCGGCTCCAGACCGGCTTCGGAAGCGGGGATCACCTTTCCTCCGGCCTTGACCATTCCCTCGCCGATCATCGATCGGGCCATATGTGCGAAGGGGGCCAGGTCTCCGGAGGCGCCCACCGAGCCCTGGGAGGGGATCACGGGGAGGATGTCTCGATCGAGCATCTCGAGCAAGCGGTGCACGATGAGGGGCCGGACCCCGGAGTAGCCCTGGGCCAGGGTCCGCGCTCGCAGCAATAGGATCGCCCGCACCAGCTCATCGGGCAAAGGCTCGCCGACACCGGAGGCGTGGGAGCGGATCAGGTTGTACTGGAGGGTCTCGGCTTCATCCCGCCCGATGTGAGTCGATGCGAGTGCCCCGAATCCGGTGGTGATCCCGTACACGACCTCACCCGCCTCAACCGCGGCGTCGACGATGGCTCGCGAAGGGTCCATCCGCGCTGCCAGGCCAGGCCCGGGCAGGGCGCGGGCCCGGCGACGCGCCACATCGACCATCTCGTCGGGCGTCAGTGGCCCACCATCCACGATCACTTCGATCATGGCGGTCACGGTACCCAGTCGATGTCAGGGAACACCGGCTGGTCGAATAGCGTTGAGCGACGATGATGACCGACCTGACACCGCTCCTTGCCGGGCCCGGGGCCTCCGTCGCCGTGATCGGGGCCACCGACCACATGTCGAAGTACGGCGGGATCATCTACAGGGATCTGAAGCGCAAGGGCTACGAGGTCTTTGCGGTCAACCCGTATCGGGAGACGGTGGACGGGGACCTCTGCTGGAAGTCGGTCAAGGATCTGCCCGAGCTGCCGACAATCGTCGACTTCGTGGTCCCACCCCGGCGCGGGCTCGCAGTCCTCGACGAGTGTCATGAGGCAGGGGCACTCAATATCTGGCTCCAACCGGGGGCAGAGTCCGATGAGCTCATCCAGAAGCTCGAGGCAGGTCCCTTCCGGTGGCTGGCCCACGCCTGCATCATGGTGCGGGCCAGCGTGGTGAAGTAGTTGTGAGCCAGCCGTGGAGCGGGGGCCCCGGCGGTGACTGAACCGGGCTCCCTCAGATCCTCCCGTTGAACAGCTCCCTGGCGATGATGTTGCGCTGGATCTCAGATGTGCCCTCATAGATCCGTGGTGCCCTGACCTCCCGGTAGAGATGGGCCAGGGTCGACCCCTCCTCCAACCCCCGGGCACCGAGCACCTGGATGGCGGTGTCCACCGCCCGCTGAGCCGTCTCGGTGGCATGGAGCTTGGCCATGGCAGCCTTCCCGGTCAAAGTGTCGCTGTCACCCCGGTCATAGGCGGCCGCGCCCGAGTACACGAGCAGCGCAGCGGCCTCGATGTCGAGGCGGACGTTGGCCAGCTGATGGGATATGCCCTGGAAATCGGCGATCGGGGCGCCAAATGCATTCCTGCTGGTGGCATGACCGACGGCGACTCGAAGGGCCGCCTCCGCCATCCCGACTGCGAAAGCCCCGACGCTGGGGCGAAACAGGTCGAGGGTCTCCATGGCCACCCTGAACCCGCGGTCGACCTCCCCCAGCATGTGGTCGGCGGGGACGTAGACCCCGTCGAGATGGAGGCGACCGAGCGGGTGAGGCGAGACCATCGCGATGGGCTCGCCACCGACGCCTTCGAGATCGGAGGTGACGACGAACGCGGACACTCCGCGACTCCCGGCGTCGGGGGTCGTCCGGGCGAAGAGGGTGTAGACGTCGGCGTCGGGGGCATTGGAAATGTACGCCTTCTCGCCGGTGAGCCTGAAGCCCTCGCCATCCCGCTCGGCGACGGTGGACAAGGCGGCCGCGTCGGACCCGGCTCCGGGCTCGGTGAGGGCGAAGGCGGAGACGAGCTTGCCGCTCCTGATCCCCGGCATCACTCGGTCCCTGATCTCATCCGAGCCGTTGAGGTGAATCGGAATCGCCCCCAACCCCTGCACGGCGAAGGCGGTCTCTGCCTCGGTGCACACTCTGGCCAGCCCCTGTCTGATCGCGCACAGGTCGGTCGCGGACATCCTCTCGTCGGAGAAGAGGCGCTCGAAGAGCCCGCGCTCGGCAATCGCCTCGACCAGACCGCGGTTCACCCGACCTGGCTCCCCCAGCTCCGCCACTTCGATGAGTGAGTGCCCAACTCGCTCCGACTCCTCGATGAGGGCTGCGGTCATGACTCCCCAGTACGAATCTCCTTCCGGCTGCATGAGCTGAATTCCTTCTCTGTCGGGCGACGTGCTCGGTTTCGCACTGTGATAATCCGCTGGAAACGACCAGGCAAGGGAGGCGGCAAAATGGGCGCGATGCCCGCAGGTGTGAGAAATCTGTTCCGGGCGGCACTGATCATATTCGTGATCACGGTTGTGATCGGGATCCTCAACGGAACCGACCTGTGGGATCCACCCCGCAATACCCTTCTCACCCACGTCCATGCCGGGACGCTGGGCTGGATCACCCTCTCGATCTTTGGTGGGGCCATCTGGATGTTCGGCTCGACTGGTGACCGTTCCTCCAGCACTCTGGCCAACTTCTCCATCGTGGCACTCGCGCTCTATGTGCTTGCTTTCTGGTCGGTCGACATCACGACGTCGAGCGTCCAGCGGCCGATCGGTGGGGCGCTGGCATTCATCGCGATCCTTTGGGTGTTCATCTGGGTGCTGCGCGCCCACCGGGGGAGGACGTGGACCGTGGCCGAGTACGGGATGGCCCTCTCCTTGTTGTTCCTGGTCATCGGGGCTGTCCTCGGCGTGCTGCTCGGCCTCCAGCTCGCCGAGATCGAGATCGTGGCACCGGAGTACGCCGAGCAGTTGGGCGGCGCCCATCCCGCTGCCATGGTCGTCGGCTATGTGATCCTGGCCGGCACAGCCCTGATCGAGTGGTTGATCCGTCGGGAGGAGACACCTTCTCTCGCGGAGTCGAGGGCCGGCGTCGTCCAGATGAGCTTCATCTTCATCGCCGGTGTCCTCGCCATGCTCGGCGTTCTCCTCGACAACGACGCCATGCTCCAGGCCAATGTGCCTCTCGAGGTGATCGGCCTGTTCATCCTGGTCTGGCGGCTGCGGAAGTACCTGGCTCCATCGCAGTGGGGCGCTTCGGTCCCCGACACGATGGCCCGAACCGCGATTCTCGGGCTCATCGTGGGCGTGATCTTGTTCACTTATGTGGTCTCGTTGTTCGTGTCCGGTGCCGAGTTCGAGGAGATCGCCCCGGTTCTGGTGGCGGTGGACCACGTGAATTTCATCATGGTCATGACCAACCTGATCTTCGCCATGATGGCCGTCGGGTCCCGTGTGGCGGATTCGGTCAACCGGGTCATTTTCTGGGGCGCCAACATCGGGGTCGCCGGATTCGCGGTGGGGTTGTTCACCGAGAACGCAACCGTGAAGCGGATCTTCACCCCGATCCTGGGTCTCGCCCTCCTCTTCGGCATCTACACCTACCTCACGGCGAAGGAGGTCGAGGTCGGTACAAGCGCTACGGTCTGACCGCGGTCAGCCCGACGCAGGGTTAGCCTCGACCCGGTGAGCCCGTTTCGAGCCTCGGCGCCCTTCACCGACAGCTGGAACCACCTTCGCTTCGAGGTGGAGGGTGGTGTGGGGACGGTGACCTTCGACCGCCCAGAGAAGCTGAATGCACTGACATTCGACGTCTACTCGGACCTGCGGGACCTCCTCACCGAGGTCGAGCATCGCGACGACGTCACCGTGCTGGTCATCACCGGCGAAGGCCGTGGGTTTTGCTCGGGTGGTGATGTGAACGAGATAATCGGCCAGTTGCAGGGGGAGGATTCCAGGAGCCTTCTCGAGTTCACCAGGATGACCGGGTCGGTGGTGGAGCGGCTCCGGCGGCTGCCCATGCCGGTGATCGCGGCGGTCAATGGCGTGGCCGCTGGAGCCGGCGCGGTCATCGCCCTGGCGTCTGATCTGAGGGTCCTTGCCGAGTCGGCGTCATTTCACTTCCTGTTCACCAGGGTGGGACTGGCAGGTGCCGACATGGGATCGGCCTATCTCCTGCCCCGGGTCGTGGGCCTGGGAAGGGCGACCGAGCTCTTGCTGCTCGGCGAGGAGGTGACCGCAGACCAGGCGGTCGACATCGGATTGGCCTCACGGGTCGTGCCCGACGCCGATCTGCCGGGGTTGGTTGCAGAGTTGGCCAGAGGCCTGGCTGTCGGGCCGGCCTTCGCCTACGGCGCCACCAAGGTACTGATCGGTCGTGAGCTCGACATGGATCTCGGGTCGGCGATCGAACTGGAGGCCTTCACACAGGCACTGCTCATGACAAGCGAGGACCACGCCGAGTTCTACCGGGCTTTCACCGGGAAGCGGCAACCGCAGTGGAGGGGCCGGTGACCGTTCATCGGCTCATCAATCCTGAGGAGATGCCCCCGGCTCGGGGGTTCTCCCACGGGGCAGTGGCCGGATCGGGCACCACGGTGTACATCGCGGGGCAGACCGGGCACTATCCGGATCTCACCATCGACGAAGGGTTGGTGGATCAGCTCGCCCAGGCGTGCCGCTCGGTGGCACACGTGATCAAATCGGCCGGTGGACAGCCTTCGGACCTGGTCTCGATGACCATCTACACCACGGAGGTCCCCGCCTATCGGGCGAACCTCGAGCCGATCGGGGCTGCCTACCGTGAGGTGTTCGGCAGGCACTTCCCTCCGATGGCGCTGATCGGGGTCGCCGAGCTGGTTGATCCGCGGTCGGTCGTCGAGTTGGTCTGCGTCGCGGTGATCTAGATCTCTTCGAGGATCTCCATTAACCGGTCGAGGTCCTGGTCGTCGTGATAGATCCCGAATCCGATCCGAAGGCGATCCCCCCGATAGTCGGTGATCACCCCTCGGTCGTGGAGTCGCCTGTAGAGGTCTCCGGCCAGGTCGGATCGGAGTGTGAGGAAGTTGCCCCGTTGATGCCCACGTTGCGGCAACAACTCACCTTGGAGCTTCGCACTCCCCAGGAAGCGTGCCTGTAGGGCCCCGACGTGGGAGTGGATTGCGCCGGCATTCACATCGTTGGACTCCAGCCAGCCGAGGACCGCGTCCAGCCGATACACCCCCGAAGGGTCGTAGGTGGCACCGGCGAAGCGGGATCCATCGGTGGCGTAGTGGATCTCGTCACCGACCCCGCTCTCCAGCTGGCCAAAACCCGCGTACCAGCCGGTATCGACCGGTCGCGGCCCGTAACCGGGCGGGCAGTGGAGGAAGCAGGCTCCCTCGCCGGCCATGGCGTACTTGTATCCGCCGGCGAGATAGAAGACTCGATCCTGGATCGACCCGAGATGGGTGGGGAGCGCCATGAAGGCGTGGTATCCGTCGATGACGATGAACGTTCGGTCCTCGGGGGCGGAGGACACGATCCGGTCGAGGTCGGGAACCACGAAGCCGGAATCGAAGAACACCTGACTGAGATAGATCAGGTCGTGTGCTCCGGCCCGTGCCTCCCGGGTGAACCGCTCGGCGAATGTGTCGAAGGGCTCAGCCGGGACACGGTCGACCAGGGCCAACCCTCCCTCTTCCCAGCGACGGGACTGCCTGGTGAACGAATGGAACTCGGCGTCACTGGTCAGGACCCTGACCGGCGGTTCGAGGCAGGAGAAGATCCTGACCAGGAAGTCATGGGTGTTGGGGGCGAAGGTGAGGGTGGCTGGGTCGGACAACCCGAGCGCTCCGGCCACGCGGGAGGCGGCTCTGGGGACGACATTCCCGAACACGTGCTCCCATTTGTCGTCCACCATCTCTGCGGCGTCGAGCCATGCCCTCTGCTGAGCCTCGAACGAGACGTCGGGCCAGGGATGATGGGAGTGTGCTGCGAAGTGGAGCCGGCCCGGTTTGGCCTCGAGGAACCTGGAGAAGCCGGGTTTGAGGTTCATCCCTCGAACTTGAACCGCATCGAATCCATGATGCCCTCGGGGAGCGGTGGCCGGTCGGCCCTCGGGATGAGGAAAGTCGCCAGGTTGTACAGGTCACCGAAGATCCGGCTTCGCTCGGCCGATTTCTCCAGGTACTTGGCTCCCGCCGACCCGCCCGTCCCGATCCGTCGGCCGATCATCCGCAACGCCATCTGGGCGTGGCGGTAGCGCCATGACGTGAATCCCTCATCGACGTCCATCAACAGCTCGAGCAGGCGAAACGGCTCCTGCAGGGCCGGCTGGTCACGGTACAGGTTGATGAACAGGGCGGCCTGAAAGGCGCGGTGGGAGAGACGGCGTTGGCCCGCCCTCTGTTGCTCGGCGTGACGCTGAGGATCGAACAGCGCCTCGTATTGCTCCATGGTGATCTCGAAGTCCTTGACCTGGGCGGCCTTCTCCTCGGCTGTCAGCCTGGGGTTGGTCTCCACCACTCCGCGATCGGCCTCGAGTCTCGCCTTGACCGCCTTTTGGAATGCCTCCCAGAAGCTGAAGTCGCCGTGATCGAGGAACGGAGTGCGCTCCAACCATCGCTCGATCAAGTCGAAGAGGGAGGGCTCGGATTCGGTGGCAGTCACCACCTGGCGGTCCTCTTCGGTGAATCTGGAGGTGTAGGTGCCACCGGCCAGCTTGAGTCGATCTTCGGGCCTGAGCCCGAGTTTGTTCTCCACCAGTCGGAACTGCGCCGATTGGAACCCGGACGCGGGGAACAGGTAGTCCCTGAAGTCGAGGAAGTCGAGTGGTGTCATCGTCTCCAGGACCGAGACCTGCTGGATGAGCAGCTTCTGGATCTCGGCGATCCTGCGCAACAGAGAGACCGCGTTTCCCATGTCCGACTCGTCGACGACGGGTTGGTGGAAGATGCTCCGCATCTCGTCGATCTCCCACAGGATCTGCTTGAACCAGAGCTCGTATGCCTGGTGGACGATGATGAACAGCATCTCGTCGTGCACGGTCTGCCCCGCCCTGGCGCTCTCCAGCTCCTGCGCGCCGAGAAGCTTGTCCAGTTGCAGGTATTTCCCGTAATAGAGGTCCTGGTCCATCACGGGAGACGGTACTTATCGCAGGCCGACTTTGCCCTCGACCGCTCCTCGGGGTCGCGCGCAAAGTGGGCCGGGTGTTCGACCCGGCAACAGTCACCCACACCACGCCTCCGATCGATCCCAAAGCTCGCGGGCGAGCTCATCGTCCCGTGCCACCTCCGAGGGGGCGGCCACGAGACGACGGGCGTAGTAGAGACCGCTCTGGTCGGCGACCTCAGGGGCCATCGCACACCAGACAACGGTGTCGGCGCCCTGTTCCGGTGTCAGCATCTTCCCTGTGAAGAGACGGACCCAGCGCGGGATCAGGGCTGTGTCGACCAGGCCGGGGTGCACGGCGTAGGCGTTCCACTCCGGTTGACGCCGCGCCAGCTCGCGGATGAAGAGGATGTTGGCCAGTTTCGACGTGCCGTACTCTGCGTAGCCGATGAGCCCGGTCGGCTTTCGCACCCGGTTGAAGTCGATACCCCTGGCCCGGGTGTGAACGGCGCTGGCCACCGAAACGACACGGGCGCCGGGGCGGAGCACCGGCGCCAGACTCCTGGTGAGCAGGAAGTGGCCGAGATGATTGATCCCGAAATGCACCTCGAACCCATCCGGGGTCAATCCGCGACGATTCACCCCGATCCCGGCATTGTTGACCAGCACGTCGATCGGGCGATCGGAAGCGACGACGGTCGCGGCGGCTGATCCAACCGAATCGAGGGAGGCAAGATCCAACTCGAGAAACTCGGCGGAGCCGCCATCCTCCCGGATCGCATCGACGACGGGCTGCACTCTGGCCTCGGATCGCCCCGCGGCCACGACGTGGAACCCACCGCTGGCGAGAGCGAAGGCGGTTGCCCGGCCTATGCCCGAACCGGGGCCGGTGACGAGGGCGATCGGCATCGCCGGTCAAGGTACCCCTCGGGCCGATCAGATCCGAGTTGGCATACCCTGTGCCCGTGCACATCACAGCCGCAACGCTGATCGAGGCCCTGGGTGCAGAGGGCTATCGGATCACCAATGCCCGCCGCGCCGTCTGCGAAGTCATTGCGGCGGCACATGAAGAGCATCTGACTGCCGCCGACATCTACGACCGAGCCCGTGCCCAGACCGGTGCACGTCTCGATCGTTCCACGGTGTACCGGACGCTGGAGGCACTGGAGGACTCCGGGCTGCTCTCCCATTCCCACCTCGGTCATGGGCCGTCGGTGTATCACCTCACCGAGGACTCCGGGCACCAGCACCTGATCTGTCTTCGCTGCGGGGAGACCTTCACCCTTCCAGAGGAAGAAACCAGCAGTCTCGCCGATGCGATTGCGCGCTCCACCGGCTTCATCCTCGACGCCAGCCACTTCGCCCTGTCGGGGTTGTGCGCCGGATGCGCCCGGGCTGGCACTACCTGAGTCTGCCCTGTACGCTTATTGCGACGGGTTCGCAAGAAAGCGGCGGTATTCAGATGCACATCCCAGATGGATTCCTCAATGGAGTGACATCTGCCGGCACCGCAGTGGTGGCCGCAGGTGGCCTGGGATATTCGATCAGGCGGGCCGGCGCCTACCTGCAGGACAAGCGGATTGCGCTGACCGGCCTGGTGGCTGCCTTTGTCTTTGCGCTGCAGATGCTGAACTTCCCGGTCGCCGCGGGCACCTCGGGCCACCTGCTCGGGGGCGCTCTGGCCGTGATCCTGGTCGGTCCCTGGCTGGGGATCACCGCGGTCAGCGTCGTCGTGATCGTCCAGGCTCTTCTCTTCGCCGATGGCGGCGTGTCTGCGCTCGGCGCCAACATCCTCAACATGGCTCTCGTGACGGGGGCGGTCGGATGGCTCGTATTCCGGGGGCTGATGAGGCTGCTGCCCAAGAGCTGGACCTCGGTTCTCGTCTCGACTTTCACCGCAGCTTTAGCCTCGGTCGTGGCGTCGTCGATCGCATTCGTGATCGAATACGCCATAGGCGGACGGGGAAATGCCGAGGTTGCCACCGTCTTCGCAGCCATGGCCGGTGTCCATTTTCTGATTGGGATCGGCGAGGGGCTCATCTCGGCGGCAACGGTGGGAGCAGTGGGGGCATCGCGACCCGAGTTGATCGCAGGGCTCGAGGGCATCGAGATCGGGGAGTCGAACAAGACTCGGATTCGATCGGGCATTTGGGGCTTCGTGGCCGCCGGACTGGCCGTGGCGGCACTGCTGGTGATGGTGGTGGCACCACTTGCCTCGAGTGAACCAGACGGGCTCGAGCGGGTGGCAACTGATCAGGGCTTCATCGATGAGGCCGAAGACCACGCAATCGACGAGTCCCCACTTGCCGATTACGGGGTCAGCGGTGTCGAGGACGAGGTCACCGGCACGAGAGTTGCCGGGCTTGTGGGAGTATTGATCACCTTCGGGGTTGGAGCCGCGATCGTGGGCGCCTTCATGGTGATGAGAAACAGGAGCAAGACAAAGGTCTGAGCGGGACACATCACGCCCACGCCCTCTATCTGCACGGGCACACCCCGGTCCACAGACTCCCTGCTCATGTCAAGACAGTCGGTCTGCTGATCTTCGTTCTCTCCGTGGTGTCCATTCCGCGCGAGGCCTTCTGGGCTCACGCTCTGGCGGGTTGCCTTCTGCTCGGAGTCATGATCCTCGCCGAGCTGCCCCCCGGGTTTGTCGCCAGGCGAATGATCGTTGAGGTCCCGATTCTCATCTTCGCTGTCCTCCTTCCCTTCTTTGGCCAGGGAGAGACCGTCGAAATCCTCGGGATGACCCTCTCTGTCGAGGGTCTTTGGGGAGCCTGGACGATCCTCGCCAAGGCGACGCTGGGTCTTGGGGCATCGATCGTGCTGGCGGCCACGACCACTGTGCCTGATCTGATCAGGTCACTCGACAGGTTGCACGTCCCGGGAGCGATAACCGCCATCGCCGGTTTCATGGTTCGCTACATCGACATAGTGGTGGGCGAGTTCTCGCGGAGGAAGGTCGCGATGGCCTCACGCGGCTACGAGCCGAAGTGGATCTGGCAGGCCACACCGCTCGCGCAATCGGCCGGGTCGCTCTTTATTCGGTCCTACGAGCGTGGCGAGCGGGTCCATCAGGCCATGGTGGCCCGCGGTTTCACGGGGCGCATGCCCAGATATGGCGAGGCGCCGGCGACTCTGGGGCAGTGGGCTTCCGGTCTCTGGGTCCCGATCGCCACCTCCATTCTTGCCTTCCTGTCGCTCACGGTGCTGCGATGAGCGAGCCCTCGCTAGAGGTGACGGAGCTCAGGTACTCCTACCCCGATGGGCATCGGGCCCTCGATGGGGTCGATCTCCATGTTCATCACGGTGAGCGTCTCGCCCTGCTCGGCCCGAACGGCGCTGGCAAGACCACATTGCTCCTCCACCTCAATGGGATCCTGCGTCCCTCGGCGGGCGCGGTCAGGGTGGCCGGGCTCGAGGTGGCCGAGAAGTCCTTGATGGAGGTCCGACGAAGGGTCGGCCTGGTGTTTCAGGATCCTGACGACCAGCTGTTCATGCCCACCGTCGGACAGGATGTCGCCTTTGGCCCGGCCAATTTCGGGATGGAGGGAGATGAGCTCGATGCGAGGGTCGCCGAAGCCCTCGACGCGGTGTCCATGCTCGACTCGCGTGATCGTGCCCCGCATCATCTCAGCTACGGAGAACGGAGGAGGGTGGCGATCGCCACCGTCCTGGCCATGAAGCCCGAGATCCTGGTCCTCGACGAGCCGACCTCGAATCTCGACCCGGCCTCCCGGCGCGAGCTGATCGGAGTCCTCCAGGGGCTGCCGATCACCCAACTCGTCGTGACCCATGATCTGCCCTTTGCCCTCGAGCTGTGCCCGCGGGCGCTGGTGATGGACCAGGGTCGCATTGTGGCGACGAATCCCACTCTCGAGATCCTCACCGATGAGGGACTGATGAGGGCCCACCGGCTGGAGCTTCCGTTTCGGTTCGACCCCACCGGGACCTGATCCCGCGTCGGCGGCTAGCGTCGATCGCCGTGACCGTGACCTGGCCCGAGCGTCTGAACATCGACGAACACTTCCTCCGGCGGAGGTTGGCAGAGGGGTGTGGAGAGCGAGTCGCCCTTCGCCTCGATGACAGGGTTGTCAGCTACTCAGAGGTGGATCGGGTCGCGTCCGGATTCGCGGCACTCCTCGGTGATCTGGGTGTCCGTCACCCCGACCGGGTGCTGGTCATCATGCCGGACGGTTTGGAGTTCGTCGGCGCCTTGTTCGGGGTCTTCCGCTCCGGCGGAGTCGGCGTGCTGTTGAACCCACTGCTCACTCCCGCCGCCATGGGAGGAATCGCCCGGATGGCGCGAGCGGCTGCGGTGGTGGTGCACGAGCGCCATCGGGGCGCCTACCACGAGGCGCTTGCAATCAGCGGGGCGACACCGCCGGCCGAGATAGTCGTGGCGGATGGTATGCCGCTCCCGGATGAGGAGACGCCCACCTATGACAGCTCCTCCTCCGATCCCGCGATGTGGATCTTCTCCGGTGGCACCACGGGGATTCCCAAAGCAGTGGTCCAGACCCATCGCTCGTTCGCCAATACCACCGAGCTATACGGGAAGGGGACTCTGGGTTTGACCGAGGAGGACGTGACCATCGCCGTCCCCAAGCTCTACTTCGGGTACGCAATGGGATCGAATCTCTTCTTCCCATTCGCAGTCGGCGCTTCGACGGTCCTGTTCGACGAGCATCCGACCCCGGAGGCCCTGCTCGAGCGGATTGCCCGTCATCACCCCACCGTGCTGGTCAACGTCCCATCGGCGATCAACCAGATGCTCGCTGATCCCGGGGTGGCCGCGCAGGGCCTGTCCTCCCTTCGCTTGGCGACCTCGGCCGGAGAGGCGCTCCCCGACACCCTGTACCGGCAATGGAAGGAGCGGTTCGGGGTCGAGCTGCTCGACGGTCTGGGCACTGCCGAGATGTGGCACATTTTCGTCTCCAACCGCGTCGGCGATGTCCGGCCCGGGACGTTGGGCCGCGTGGTTCCCGGGTTCGAGATAAAGGCAAGTGATGACGAAGGCGAGGAGGTTGCCAGTGGGGAGGTGGGGCGGCTCTGGGTTCGAGGGCAGTCGCTCGGGCTCGGCTACTGGGAGAGCCCCGAAGCCACCGCGGAGGCCTTTCGAGGGGATTGGTTCGCCGGCGGCGACCTCGTCTCCATCGACGAGGAAGGCTATGTCACCCATCGGGGCCGCGCCGACGACGCGATCAAGGTCAAGGGCCGGTGGTTCCGTCCACAGGAGGTCGAGTCGACCCTTCTCGATCACCCTGCGGTGAAGGAGTGCGCGGTGGTTGCGGTGGCCGACGAGGCGGGACTGGCCAAGCCGGTCGCCTTCGTGGTGGGGGATGTGGCGACCGAACAAGAGCTGATCGACTGGGTCCTCCAGCATCTCGAGCCCTACAAGCACCCACGTCGGGTCTACTTCGTCGACCGGCTGCCCCAGACCCATCTGGGCAAGGTCGATCGGGGGGCGTTGCGCAGGCTGGCTGGTTGAGCGATTCCTTGCCCGGGAGCGGAAGCTGCGACGACCGGCTCCTGTCTGCCCGAGGCTGTGCAGGCCCGCAGACAAACTGTCCCACCCGCCGTGCACACTCGAAGCATGGAGCCGACCATCCTCCATGCAGACCTGGACGCCTTCTATGCCTCGGTGGAGCAGCTGCTCGACCCCCGACTCCAAGGCCGTCCGGTCCTGGTCGGCGGCGGCGTGGTGCTCGCCGCCTCCTATGAGGCGAGGGCCTATGGGATTCGGGCGCCGATGCCCGCCCGCGAGGCGAAGCGGCTCTGCCCGGAGGCGGTGGTGGTGGATGGGCACTTCGACCGTTATCTCGACTTCTCGGCCCAGGTCATGTCCATACTCGAGGACTCGACGCCGGTCGTCGAGCAGATCTCGATCGACGAGGCGTTCCTCGACGTGCGAGGCTCCATACACATCCTCGGAGTCCCGTCGCGGATCGCTCGCGACATTCGTAGAAGGGTCAGGGTCGAGGTCGGCCTGCCCATCTCGGTGGGGGTGGCCTCGACCAAGTTCCTGGCCAAGGTGGCCTCGGCCCGTGCCAAGCCGGATGGGTTGGTCATCGTGGAGATGGGCACGGAGCTCGACTTCCTCCACCCGTTGCCGGTAGAGGCGATGTGGGGGGTGGGCCGAGTCACCGCGGCGTCGCTTCATCGGCTCGGGATATGCACCATCGGCGAGCTGGCCGCGTTACCGGCCCGGGCGTTGGGGGCTCCCCTCGGGCCGGGTGCCTCCGGTGCCCTTCATGCCCTCGCCTGGAACAGGGACCCGCGTCAGGTCCGTGGGGGCCGGCGTGCCGGCAGCGTGGGGAGTCAGCAGGCCCTGGGACGCGGGCTCACCGACCCCGAGGAGCTGGCCGTTGTCGTACTGGGGCTGGCCGACCGGGTGGGGCGCCGATTGCGAAAGAAGCAGAGATCGGGCTCCACCGTTTCACTCCGGGTGAGATTCCCGGGGCCGCGTCTCGTCTCGAGGAGCCATACCCTTCCCACCGCGACAGCCTCGACTGCGGCCCTCGCCGAGCTGGGAGGGGTGTTGCTGCACCGGGCGATCGAAGGTCAGGAGGACCCGGTGACCCTGGTCGGGCTGTCCGTGTCCAACCTCACCACCGACGAGTTCCTCCAACTCGAGCTCGACGTCGATCAGGGCGATGTCCTCCGCTCCGGGAGCGCATTGGACCTGAAGCGGCGGGCACTCGATTCGTCGGTGGACGAGGTGAGGGAGCGATTCGGACGGAAGCTGCTCAAACTCGGAGCGAGCGCGGATCGTGGGGTGACCCCCGAGGAGTTCCGCCAGCTTGCCGAGCACTCAGACTGAACTCTCGCTCCTGAGGCGAACCGGGCCCTTTCCCTCCGGGTGCTTGCCGACACCCTCGGCGTAGAACACTCGCAACCGATCCATGAGGGCTTCCTCGTCCCCGTCGAAGTCGATCGGTGAGCCGAGGACGACCTCTTTCCTCACGTACTGGACATACACGGGCAGAAGTGGGGTTTCGGTCCCCTCTGCGATCGTCAGGAAGCCCGACTTCCAGTAGGGCGCTGCCTTCCTGGTCCCCTCCGGCGCCATGACCAGGATCATCCGCTCCGACTTCTCGAACTCAGCCGCCACCTGGCCGACGAGGCCGCCGGGCATGCTTCGATCCACCGGGATCCCACCGAGGGCTTTGAAGAAGTAGCCGAACGGCCAGCGGAACAGGGTGTGCTTGCCGATGAACCGGGGTGAGATCCGCCAGTGCCTGATCGCTCCGAGGAAGAGGATGAAATCCCAGTTGGTCGTGTGTGGGGCGCCGATGATGATCATCTTGTCGAGGTCGGGCATCTCGCCGACGAATCGCCAGCCACGCCACACGAGCCACTTCTCTACCAGCCAGGTCATATCGAGCGGCCAGCAACGGTCGAGACGTGTCTCTCGCTCAGGATTCCCTCGCCGGGGCGATCCTGAATCCACTCTCGTCGACCCAGACGACTGAAGAGCTGTGCCCCACAGCGGCGACGATCGCCGCCGCCATCTCGTCATCGATGATCCCTGCCTCATCTGCCCGATACACGACCCGGGTCTTCGCCTCGTCCGGGAACAGGGAGGCCAGCGGCCCAGGGTGGGAGCACACGACGGTCACGGAGAAAGGCTTGATCTCGAGACGCTCGATCCCGGCGCCATCGGCGCGGACCTGGTTGAAGAGGTGCCAGGCGGCCACCCCGGACACAACGGCCAATGTCAGCGGGAAGCGGAGTGAACTGGCCATGTCCCCGCCTTCGCCGAGCAGTGCACGGAACACCACGACCAGTGAGCCGATCAGCGCCCCGGCCGAGGTGAGCCCGGTTGCCACCGCCATCCCGATCAGGTAGATCCTCCGCTGGAGAGAGTGGATCTCATCCTGTCGTGGAGCCACCTGCACCTTCCTCCAGAACCACATCCAAACGGCGCCGCCCGCGATCACCGAGCAACCGAGGATGATGAGGACCTCACCGGTGTTGCTCCCGGCCAGCTGTGGCTCGAAAGCCGCGTTGATCAGGGCGACTGATGCGCCGACGAGAGTCCCGAGGCCGACTGCAGCCATCGCGTATTCGTATGCGCGGAGAGCTCCGGTCCGCCCGGGCCCGAGACGGCGGCGATGGTGGAGCCAGAGCCCACCGCCCACGGTCGCGATGGAGATGGCCGCCGGGTACAAGTCGAAGTGGGTTTCCGCCGGCCCTGCCTGACCGAACAGGAAGGTGAGCAGCACGGCAACGATCGTCACTGTGCCGCCGATCGCCATGGTCAGAGCGACGGACGTGACGATCGACAGATAGAGGTTGCGAAGCGTGCTCGACTCGTCATGCCAGGCGGGCAGCCACCGCCACGCCCAGATCGGCGCCGCTGCCACCAGCAGGGCCACGGTCACTGCGGGCTCGGGCACGTCGATGATTCCACCCAGGCTGTCGTAGAGCTCCGAGAGCAGCCAGGTGAGGGTTCCGATGGTGCACACCGCGAGTGCGATCAGGGAGACACCGGAGCCGACCAGTCTGGGTATCTCTCCGGGGTCACCTGGCGGCGGTTCACGCCGCTCCGCCCACCAGTGAAAGGCAACGATCCCTCCGTAAACGATCAGATCTGGCCAGTCGGTGCCCACCGAACTGGCGAGCGCGTCGGCCAACTGGCCGACTGCGACCAGGAAGGCCGTGAGGAACACGACCTCGACAACTCCGAGATAGACCGGCCACCCCGGCGTGTGCGGAAACAGCTTTCTCCGGCTCGCCTGACGCCGCCAGAGGAGGACGGCGATCGGCGCCGCAACCACGAGCCCGGCCAGGGCCGCCGCGATCTCGCTGGTAGGGCGGCCCGCTATGCCCTGGGTGAGGCTGGCCCGTGCGAGCTGGGCGAGTGAGAACCCCGCCACGCCCACCGCGAGGGCAAGGAGGAGATAGGGGATGAGGTCGAGCCCACCCTCGACCTTGTGCTCGCTACGACCTCGCCACAATCGAATTCCCAGGGCGATCAGGCCACCCACCACCACCAGGAACAATATGACCGGGATCACTGCGATCATGCCCGCTCCTCACAGGTCTGGTCGTAGTAGGGCCATGAAGGCTGCCGTATCTTCCAGCTTCCGTCCTGGTACACGAGCGAGAACCACTCCTCGTATTCGAGCAGGCCGCCCATGGGGTCGACGGTGCTCTCGGTGAGATGGACCACCACCTCGGCCTGGATGTCGTTGCCATCGACACTCACCAAGGAGGCAGACACATCGGGAGCTCCGCCGGTGGGAGTGATCGAGTCGGGTAGGCAGGCCTCCGTCGCCCAGTAGGAGGCCGCGGTCTCGAAGTCCCCCTCCACGAGTGCCTGGATGTAGAGCTGGACCGTGCCTTCGGGTGTCTCCGGATCGAGATCGGCCGGGCCTTTGGTCAACCCGATCGCCACCAGCAAGATGACTGCGAGGGCCCCGACGGAGGGGAGCACCCATCCGGGGAGCTTTCGGTCCTCTTCCATGTTCGCCATTGTCGCAGAGAGCCGGCAGATCCGGTGTCCAGGGCCGTTCGCTCAGTCCTGAAGACCCAAGGCCTTCATCCCACCCGCCATGTTGGCCACTCTTTCGTACCCGTTCATCGAGAGGTACATGGCCACCTGCTGGCTGCGCCCTCCGGACCTGCACACGACGAGCAGCGCCTGGTCCTCCGGCAGCTCCTCCATGCGCTGGGGGATCTCACCCATGGAGATGAGAGTTGCACCGGGGAGTGTCCCGTGTTCCCACTCGAAGGGCTCGCGGATGTCGAGGATTCGGCCCGAGGTCTCCTCGATCCAGCGCTCCCAATCCAGAGCCGACACGTTCTCGATCATCGCCATCGAGAGGGAATTCAAGCCGATGGGTGGCGCTAGGCGAGGTGACCGGCCACGTCGGGACGCTCTACACCGCACCTACACTGCCCCCGCGATCGGGCGGCTCGCCATGGAGGTAATGATCAGAATCGCAGTCCTCGCCTCCGGCTCGGGAACCAATTTGCAGGCTCTCATCGACACACCCGACCTGGGGGCGGAGATCATCATCGTCGTGTCTGACCGTCCAGAGTCCGAGGCCCTTCGTCGTGCCGAGCGCGCCGGGATCACGACCTCGGTGGTTCCCTGGAGAGCCTCCGGCTCGCGGGCCGAGTTCTCGGGCGCGATCCGTGGGGAGGTCGAGCGATTCGAGATCGATGCCGTCGTTCTCGCCGGGTTCATGCGGATTCTCGGGCCTGAGATGATCCGGGGCTATCGGAATCGGATCGTGAACATCCACCCTTCGCTCCTGCCTGCTTTCCCCGGGGCCAATGCTGTTGCGCAGGCATTGGAACATGGCGTGAAAGTGACCGGCGTTACCGTCCACTTCGTGGACGAGGAGGTCGATCATGGCCCGATCATCGCCCAACGGGCCGTGCGGGTCCTCGCCGACGACGATCCCGAGAGTCTTCACGCCCGTATCCGGGTCGAGGAGCACCACCTGTATCCGCTGGTCGTGCAAGCGCTAGCCCGCGGCGACATCGAGGTCGACGGGAGAATTGTGAGGTGGACATGAGCCGGGTTGTCGTCGAGCGCGCGCTCATAAGCGTCTATGACAAGAACGGCCTGGTCCCGTTCGCCAAGCGGCTGGAGAGTGCCGGAGTCGAGATCGTCTCATCAGGAGGCACCGCCGTTGCCCTGACGGTTGCCGGGATAACGGTGAGCACCGTCACCGAGGTGACGGGGGCGCCCGAGATCCTCGGCGGGCGGGTGAAGACCCTTCATCCGAAGATCCACGGCGCGATCCTCGCTCGACCCGACAACCCGGAAGACCTTGCCGCGCTGGCCGAACACGGCATCGAGCCGTTCCAGTTGGTGGTCGTCAGCCTCTACCCCTTCCGCGAGACCGTGGCCGCGGTTGATGCGACCGAGGCCGAGATCATCGAGAAGATCGACATAGGCGGCCCGGCGATGATCCGGGCCGCGGCCAAGAACCATGCATTCGTGGGTGTCGTCACCTCTGCCGGGCAATACGACCTCGTGGCCCGGGCAATAGAAGAGGGGGGCCTCGACGACGGGTTGCGCCGCTCCCTGGCGGCCGAGGCCTTCTTTCACACGGCCGCCTACGACGCGGCGATCGTGGGCTGGATCGGGGACGACCGGGTCATTCCCCTGCGCATGGTGTCTGAGCTGCGTTACGGGGAAAACCCGCATCAGGCCGCCTCGATATACGTCGAGGACGGAGCGTCACCGTGGTGGCTGCGCGCGGTCCAGCATCAGGGCAAGGAGATGTCGTTCAACAACTACGTCGATGCGGAAGCAGCCTGGAGATTGACCAACCAGCATCCAGGCTGCGTGGCGATCATCAAGCACACCAATGCCTGTGGCGCGGCCTACGGGGACTCGGTCTCCCAAGCGTTCGAACGGGCCTGGGACTGTGACCCGGTCTCGGCATTCGGCGGGGTCGTCGCTGTCAATGGCGTGCTGGATCTCCCGACGGCAGAGTCGATCGTCGGTAAGTTCGTCGAGGTCGTGGTATGCGCCGGGATCAGCGACGAGGCCCTCGCGGTTCTCGGAACGAAGGAGAACCTGCGGGTGCTGGTGGCGCCCCCGCCCGGGGAGGATGACCTCGATCTTCGGCGGGTCGAAGCCGGCCTGCTCGCGCAGGGCCGCGACAGCGCGGATGGTGAGGGATGGGAGGTCGTCTCCGAACGTCGGCCAACCGAGCGAGAGGCCAACGACCTCGCCTTCGCCTGGAAAGTGGCGATGGTCACCAAGTCGAACGCCGTGGTCGTCGTCAATGACGGAGCCGCGGTGGGAGTCGGGGCAGGCGATCAGTCGCGAGTGGGTGCCGCGCAGCGGGCTGTGGCCCGCGCCGGCAGTAGGGCCGAAGGCGGAGTGGCGGCCTCGGATGCCTTCTTCCCGTTCCGCGACGGCTTGGACGTCCTGGCCGGCTCCGGTGTCACGGCCATTGCCGAGCCGGGAGGCTCACGCAACGATCATGAGTTGGTCGAGGCCGCCAACGAACATGGGATCGCCCTGGTCTTCACCGGCAGAAGACACTTCAGGCACTGATGGGCGCGGTCATTCTCGATGGGAAGGCACTCGCCGGGCAGGTGAAGACCGAAGTGGCAGCTGCAGTCGCCACCCTCGGCTACCAGCCCGCTTTGGCCACTGTGCTGGTGGGGGACGATCCCGCCTCGCACACCTACGTCCGGGGAAAGCGGGCAGATGCCGCCGAGGTTGGCATTCTCTCGATCCATCACGAGCTTCCCGGCTCGGTGACCCAAGCCGAGATCGAGACTCTGATCGCAGCGCTGAGCGAAGACGACGGGGTCGACGGGATCCTGGTCCAGTTGCCGCTGCCCTCAGGTCTGGATGCGCAGCGCGTAGTCGCGAGGATCGACCCGGCCAAGGATGTCGACGGGCTCCATCCCCACAACCTCGGCCTCCTGGTGCTGGACCGACCAGGTCTGCGACCGTGCACGCCGAGCGGGGTCATGCGGATCTTGAATGACTATGGGATCGCCATCGCGGGGAAGACTGCTGCGGTGATCGGACGGTCGTTCCTTGTCGGCCGGCCATTGGCGCTGATGCTCTCCAGCAAGGGGGTGGACGCCACGGTGACCCTGGCTCATTCGCGGACCGCTGACCTGGCCGGCGTTGCCCGCAGAGCGGACATCCTGGTAGCGGCGGTGGGGGTACCCGGGTTGGTGACGGCGGATTTCGTCAAGCCGGGAGCCGCGGTGATCGATGTTGGAATCTCCCGAACGGAGCGCGGTCTCACCGGCGACGTCGACTTCGACAGTGTCGAACCGGTGGCGGGGTCGATCACGCCGGTGCCGGGCGGGGTTGGGCCGATGACCAGGGCCATGCTCCTGGTCAACACGCTCGATGCAGCCCAAGCCCGACGCCGCTGAGAGCCCGGGCGGGTCTCACCTACTGAGATCTTGCATTGTCGGAGGGTGCGTGCCCTGTCCGGGCCACGTCCCAATACGTCGCCTCGCTTTCGGCGAGGAAACCGGCCGAGTCAGCGCTTGACCGTGGCCGTTTCCCTGCGGGAGACACAGCCGGGAATCAGGAGGGAGAAGCATGCCCCTCCGAGCCGTTCTGAGCGGCGGTACGCCGCCTCCCCACCATGTGCCTCGGCTATCGCCTGCACGATGGCGAGCCCGATCCCCAGACCCGGGGTCACCGCATTCAGCCGGTGGGCGCCCCGCTCGAATCGCTCCCAGATTGCCGTCTCGTACCGGGTGGGCACGCCCGGGCCGTCGTCGTGGATCTCGAGGACGAGATCGTTCCCGTTCACCCGCTCGACGATGACTATCCGGTGGCCCCCGTATCGGACGGCATTGCTCAACAAGTTGGCCACGGCCTGTCTCAGGCGATCGACATCGACCCTGACATGGGCATCGACCTCAAAGATCTCCTCGATGCGAGCGTTATCGGTGTCCAGGCCGCGCAGGGCCCCGGTGATGATCGAGGACACTGTCTCCTCGGTGATCTCGAGGGGCACGTGGCGATGATTGCCACGCGCCAGCATCACCAGGTCGGAGACGAGGCGAGCCATGTGCCGAGCCTGACCGGTCGCCTCCGAGAGCATCTCGCGCCGGGCCTCCTCCGGGAACTCATCGCTGTTCTGATCGAGGAGGGTGAGATAGCCGACCATGGCCGTCAGCGGGGTTCGTAGCTCGTGACTGACCGAGGCGACCAGCTCCGAACGCTGGTTCTCGACACGGGTCCGGTTGCGGTGAATCATCAGCATCTGCCGGAGGAAGACGACCCCGCCGATCATGATCAGGGCATCGAGTACGAGGACACCGTCGTTGTTCGGGCTGGTCGAGTGATAGCGCACCACATGGGTGGCGAGGAGGACCACAACCAGCAGGTACGGCAGGACCAATGCGAGGAGCGGGGCGTCCCGCTCCGGGAACTCCCTCCTCGTCGGGGTACGGTCGACGATCGCGGCGGTGACCAGGTAGAACATCGTCGCCAGGAGGAAGAGGCCGTAGAGGGGCTGGGTCTCGGCGAAGTCCTTGCCCACCCCGCATTGAAGGAAAGTCAGGTCGGCCACGACCTGGATCGTGATCCCCAGCGCGAAGAAGAGCAATCGCGGGTCCCAGTGGAAGTGGCTGCGGCGGATCACCAGGATCATCAAGGCGATGACGACCGCGACATCGAGCACCGGGTAGGTGCTGGCTATCACGGACTCCCAGGTGGTGGCCCCGGCGAAGCTGTTGACGAGCTCGTGGTAGAAGGCGGTCCAGACGAGTGTTGCCAGAGCGATCGCTCCGACGAGGGCATCCAGGATCGTGAGCACCCAGTCGCGGCCCTGGCGGTCGCTCCGTGCCAGCCGATAGAGGAAGATCAGCATCATCCCGTATCCGGCGAGGAAGAAGATGTCGGTGGGGCCAAACGCCGGGACGGTGAAGCCCAGCTCGGTGAGGACGCCCACCACCACTACTCCCGCGGCGACCAGGAACATCCCTGCTGCCAGGAACCGCCAGGCGATCCGCTCCCGTCGATCCAGGTCTCTGGAACGTCTCACGGTCAAGATGCCGGCCGTCACCTGCCCGACCACCATCCCCACCGCCCCCAGGGTCTCACCCTTGTCCTGCCACACGGAGGCAATGGCCGCCAGCACCAGTAGAACCATCAGTAGCGGTCCGGCGACAACCCAGCGCCGAACAGAGAACAGCGACAGATCACGGGGGACCATCCAGTATTTTCGGCACGAAGTCGTTGCCGATTTAGCTGCCCGGTCAGGTCGGCGACTGTATGTCTACGACCGGGATCTCGGCGGTGAGATCGATGATTGTCTCGGTCTCTCCGATCTCTTCGAGACTCCGCTCCCTCAAGGAGGTGAGCATGTCCTCGATCTGTCGAGCTGAGTTGTACAGGGTGATGGTGAACCGAAGCCCAGCATGACCGTGGGGCACAACGGGAAAGGCAGAGCCATTGAGGTAGAAGCCGTCATCTCTCATCCCGAGGAAGACCTTGGCCATCGAGTCGTAATCACCCAGGTCCAGATACCAGATCGGCGTCGGGTCGAAGTCCGCGAGGGGGATGCCCATCTGGATGGCGAGCCGGTTCACCAGGTCGATCCGCTGCTTGAAATCGGATTGCCGATGTGCCAACTCGTCGGAGAGATGGATATCAGCCGAGGCAACTCCGGCTCCCAGGGCTGCCGGCGGGATGGGCCCGCCAAAGGTCAGCGGGGGGCCGACCAGCTCGACCAGGTCGGCCAACATCGCATCTCGCATGACCACCACACCACCGGTTGCCCCAAAGGACTTCGACAGCCCGGCGACCAAGACCAGGCGGTCGTGCCAGCCGGCTCGGGCGAGAAAGGCGCCGCGGCCATGCTCACCGTCCCAGCCAAAGCCGTGGGCGTCGTCGCAGTAGATGTGCAATTCGGCATGTGTCTCGAGAAGGTCGAACAGGTTCTCGGCCGGGGCCAGATCCCCGTGCATCGAATAGACACCATCGATGAGCAACCAGACTCGCCCGGGTCCCTCGAGACCGTCGAGGATCGCCGCGATCGCGGCGACGTTGTTGTGGGGAACCGATCGGACCGAGATCCCGTTCGCCTGCAGCACCTGGGTGGCGGTCTGCACCGAGGCATGCGCCACGGTGTCCACCAGGACCTCGTCCCCCGGCCGGACCAGCACCGGGAGGGCGGAGAGGTGGGCCAGTGTGGTTGTCGGGGCGAGCACCACATTGGCCGAGAACATCTCTTCGAGCCGCTCCCGCAGATCGGCGTATAGGGGAAGGGCGGTGTAGGCGACCGAAGAGGAGTACGAGGTCCCGTACCTGTCGATCGCACGACGGGCGCCCTCTTTGAGTCGCTCGTCGTCTCCGAGCGCGAGATAGGAGCAAAGCCCGAAATTGGCCAGACGCCTGCCGTCGAGGATGATCGAGTCCCCAACCAGGTGATCGTCTTCGATGATCTGCCGCGCGATCCCGATTTCACGCGCCCGAGCGGCGTGGTCGTGGAACAGACGCATCATTCGCTCGCCCCGGGTGGGGCTCAGGGCCTTTTCCAAGTCTCTCCGCTGCTCCGGGGACTCCGGACCATAGGACGAGCGATTCGGAATGCATGGAAATAAAGGGCCGCTCGCCGTTGCTCGCGTTCTGCCGCCGGAGAGGGGTAGGGGGACACGGCTAATGTGCCTGGTTCCGACGTTCTATTCCAGGAGAATTCGATATGGCGACATCCATCACGATGGGCCGAGACGGCCTCGTCGTGCCCGACGACCCGATCCTCCCCTTCATCGAGGGAGATGGCATCGGTCCGGACATCTGGGCGGCCTCGGTTCGGGTCTTCGACGCCGCTGTCGAGAAGGCGCACGGGGGCCGGCGCGTGGTGGCATGGAAGGAGGTCCTGGCGGGCGAGAAGGCGCACAACGAATCCGGCTCCTGGCTTCCCGATGAGACCGTTGCCGCATTCCGCGACCACCTGGTGGGGATAAAGGGGCCGCTGACCACCCCGGTAGGTGGTGGCATCCGATCACTCAACGTCGCTCTCAGGCAGTTGATGGACCTCTATGCGTGTGTTCGCCCCGTCCGCTGGTTCGAGGGCGTCCCTTCCCCGGTCAAGGACCCCGGGCAGGTCGACATGGTGATCTTCCGCGAGAACACAGAGGACGTGTACGCCGGTCTCGAGCTGGAGGCCAACAGCGCAGATGCAGCCAGGCTGATCGAATTCGTCAAGGAGCAGTACGGGTGGGAGGTGCGGCCCGACTCCGGGGTCGGGTTGAAACCGGTCTCGATCACCGGGTCGAAGAGACTGATACGCGCCGCCATCAGGTATGCCGTGGCCGGCGGCCGCAAATCGGTGACCCTGGTCCACAAGGGGAACATCATGAAGTTCACCGAAGGGGCGTTCAGGAGCTGGGGGTACGAGCTGGTCAAAGAGGAGTTCTCCGATGTGGCTGTCTCCTGGGAGGACTGCGGCGGTGATCCTGGTGGCAAGATCCTGGTTCAAGACGTCATCGCCGACGCCATGCTGCAACAGGTTCTCACCCGGCCGGCCAACTACGACGTGCTCGCCACCACGAACCTGAACGGCGACTACATCTCGGATGCGCTCGCGGCCCAGGTGGGAGGGATCGGGATCGCTCCCGGGGGCAACATCAACTACGACACGGGCGTGGCGGTGTTCGAGGCCACCCACGGGACCGCCCCGAAGTACGCGGGTCAGAACAAGGTGAACCCCGGCTCGGTGATCCTGTCCGGGGAGATGATGTTCCGATACATGGGCTGGACCGAGGCCGCCGACCTGATCATCAGAGGTCTCGAGGGCGCGATCAAGGCGAGGACGGTGACTTACGACTTCGCCCGTCTCACCGACGACGCCACCGAGGTGAGCACGTCCGAATTCGGGGACGCCATCATCGCCCACATGTGAGAGCCTCAGGTGCTGGTCCCCGGAGAGTGAGGTCCCTGTCCCCCTACACTTGACCGAGTCGCCCCGGGGAGCCATGAGCACCATTCAGATCACACGAGCCGTCGATGTCCTCCCCGAGGAGGAGATCGTCGCGCTCCAACCGGTGATCGACGACATCAACCGGCTCAAACTCGAGCGGAACGCCATCGTTGCCGCCCACAACTACATGACTCCGGACATCTACCACCTCGCGGCGGACATCCGGGGTGACTCACTCGCCCTGGCCCAGATGGCGCTGGAGACCGAGGCCGAGGTGATCGTCCTCGCCGGAGTCCACTTCATGGCAGAGACCGCCAAGCTGATCAACCCGGAGAAGACCGTCCTCATCCCCGATGTCCAGGCGGGCTGCTCCCTGGCCGACGGGATCACGGGGGCCGACGTTCGCAGGCTCAGAGAGCAGCACCCCGGGGTGCCGGTCGTCTCCTATGTCAACACCTCGGCCGACGTGAAGGCGGAGTCCGACATCACCTGCACTTCGGGCAATGCGGTGGCCGTGGTCGAGTCGCTCGGGGTGGACCGGGTCATCTTCACCCCCGATCAATACCTGGGGCGCTGGGTTGCCTCCCAGACCGATGTGGACGTGATTCTCTGGGCGGGGGCTTGCATGGTCCACGAGCGGTTCACTGGTGCCGAGATCGCCGAATACCGCAAGGATCACGGGGACATCCAGGTCATCGCCCATCCGGAGTGCCCGCCAGACGTGCTCGCAGAAGCCGACTATGTCGGATCGACCCACGGCATGATCAACTGGGTCACTACGCACCAGCCTGACCGGGTCATGATGATCACGGAATGCTCCATGGCCGACAATGTGGCGCTGGAGACCCCGCACACCGAGTACGTGCGTCCCTGCAACATGTGCCCTCATATGAAGCGGATCACCCTGGACAACATCCGGGTGTCCCTGGAGACCCTCACCCACAATGTCGAGATCGCGCCGGATGTCGCGGAACGCGCCCGGTTGGCCGTGATGCGGATGCTCGAAGTCGGCCGTCAGGACTGAGGAAGGCCCCTCATGCCCGAAATCACCCGTCTCGACGCTCCGATCGTGGTCGGGGCAGGCGTGGCGGGGCTCACGGTGGCGTTGGGCCTGCCCCGCGCCTATGTGATCACGGCCCCCGAGATGGGCTCCACCTGGTGGGCACAGGGCGGAATCGCCGTTGCGCTATCGGAGGAGGATTCCCCTCGCCGCCACACCGATGACACCCTGAGCGTCAGCGGCGGCCTCGGGGTCAAGCGCGTGGTCGACCTACTCACCAGTGGTGGACCGGCCGCTGTCCAGCACCTGATCGCACTTGGTGCGGAGTTTGACCGGGACGCTGCGGGTGAGCTGATGTACGGACGCGAAGGGGGCCACCAGATCCGGCGTGTCATCCATGCCGACGGCGACGCGACCGGGGCGGAGGTGATGCGGGCTCTCAACTCCGCGGTCGACGCGGCAGAACGTGTCACCGTCCTGCAACATCGTGTCATCGACCTGGTGATGGTCGATGACCGTGTCGCCGGTGTCATCACCGCAAATGGGAAGGATCGCGAGGTCCTGCTCGGGCCGGCCGTGGTCCTGGCTACCGGGGGTGCCGGTCGGTTGTACTCACGCACCACCAACCCGGCCGGGGTGACCGGCGACGGCATCGTCATGGCAGGCAGAGCGGGTGCCAGGCTTGCCGACCTCGAGTTCGTCCAGTTCCACCCGACAGCTCTCCACGCCGGGAAGGACCCCATGCCTCTGTTGACCGAGGCCCTCCGCGGCGATGGGGCGATCCTCGTGGATGCCCATGGCCGGCGCTTCATGGACCAATACCACCCGATGGCCGAGCTGGCTCCGCGGGACATAGTGGCCCGGGCCATCTTCTGGCAGTACGACAAGGGTCTCGGCGCCTATCTCGACGCCCGGTCCATCATGAACTTTGCCGACCGGTACCCGACAGTGAACGCACATGCGCACTCGGTCGATCTCGATCCGACCCGGGACCTGCTCCCTGTCTCTCCTGCGGCCCATTACTACATGGGCGGGATCGACGCCGATGTGAACGGGCGGACCTCGGTTCCGGGTCTCTGGGCGGTGGGTGAGTGCAGCTCGACCGGGGCGCACGGCGCCAATCGGCTCGCATCCAACTCGCTGCTCGAAGGCCTCGTCTTCGGGGCCACGGCGTCCGCAGACGTCGCGACGAATCTCATCGAGCCATCCGGCGAGCCGGTGGCGCCGAAGGAGGCTTTCGACCTCCCCCTCGTCGCAGGACCAGCGCTCGAGGATCTTCGCCAGATCATGTGGGACAGGGTCGGGTTGGTCCGCACCGGTGACGGGCTCTGGGAAGCGCGGAACCACATCCTCGAGCTCGAGGGGGTTCTGCGCAGAACCATCGCCGGCCGGGTGGCGGTCGAGTTGTCTCTCATGGTGGTGCTCGCCGCCCTGCGCCGCTCCGAGTCGAGGGGTGGCCATTACCGGGCCGACTACCCCGAGCCAGACCCGATGCAGGAGCATCGGACCCTGATCGACCCAACCCGGGCCGACATGGTCGCCGTAGGTTGATGGATCGCTCGGGCTACTCGGAGGTGGTCGAGCGGGCCCTGGCCGAGGATCTCGACCAGAAGGGTGACATCACTTCGGAGGCCTGTGTCCCCTTCGATGCGAAGAGCAGTGCCCTTGTCGTTGCCCGGGCAGGCGGAGTGCTCGCCGGCATCGAGGTGGCGGCCTACGTGTTCGAGATATTGGATCACTCGATCGCGTTCGATCCGATGGTCGCCGACGGGGATCCGGTCGTCCGGGGTAGCCAGATCGCATCTGTCCGCGGCCGATCACGCGCCATCCTGAGCGGGGAGAGGACGGCGCTCAACCTCCTGGGGAGGATGTCCGGTGTGGCAACGGCAACGGCCGATCTGGTCAAGGCGGTGGCCGGCACCCGTGCCCGGATCTCGGACACGCGCAAGACCATGCCGGGTCTGCGGGCATTGGACCGATACGCCGTGCTGGTGGGCGGCGGGATGAACCACCGCTTTGGCCTCTACGACGCGGTCCTGATCAAGGACAACCACCTCGTGGCGGCGGGAGGCATCGCGGAAGCGATCTCGGCCGCCAGAGCCCGCGTCGGTCACGATGTGATGGTCGAAGTCGAGGTGGAGAGCTTGGAGCAACTGGCCGAGGTCCTGGACACGGATGTCGACCGGGTGCTTCTCGACAACATGGGCCCGGAGATGCTGAGACGGGCCGTGGAGATGGTGGGTGGGCGGTTCACGACGGAGGCGTCGGGAGGGGTGACCGTCGAGAACATCCGCGGATTGGCCGAGACGGGGGTGGACATCATCTCGGTGGGATGGATAACCCATTCGGCGCCACAGCTCGACATCGCCCTGGATTTCATCCGGTGAATGGGATGCATAATCCCCGGGATATGACACACAAAGCAGTACGTGTTGCGGTCACCGGCGCAGCCGGCCAGATCGGTTACAGCATCCTTTTCCGCATCGCCTCAGGCCAAATGCTCGGGGAGGATCAACCGGTGATCTTGCAGATGCTGGAGATCCCAACGGCGATCGGGGCTCTCGAAGGGGTCGCGATGGAGCTCGACGATTGTGCCTTCCCCCTCCTCGAGGGGATGGTGACGACCGACGACCCGGAGACGGGGTTCGCCGATGCCGACGTGGCCCTCCTGGTCGGCGCAATGCCTCGCAAGGCCGGGATGGAGCGGGCCGATCTGCTCACCGCCAACGGCGCCATCTTCACCACCCAAGGGCGGGCACTCGCCTCAGCGGCCGATCCGGGGGTCAGGGTCCTCGTGGTGGGCAATCCGGCCAACACCAACGCGCTGATAGCGATGAACAACGCGACGGGGATGGACCCGGCCAACTTCACGGCAATGACCCGCCTCGACCACAACCGGGCGATCAGCCAGCTCGCCACCCGGGTCGGTCGGCCGGTGACCGCGGTGAAGAAGATGACGATATGGGGAAATCACTCCACCACCCTGTACCCGGACCTGTTCCATTGCGAGGTCGATGGCCATCCCGCCCACGCGCTGGTGGACGATCAGGACTGGGTCGACCAGGTGTTCATCCCGACGGTGGCCAAACGTGGGGCAGCGATCATCGAGGCTCGAGGGGCCTCATCGGCTGCCTCGGCTGCCAACGCTGCCATCAGCCATGTGCGCGACTGGTGGCAGGGGACGCCAGAAGGTGATTGGGTCTCGGTTGGGTTGCGCTCTGACGGCTCCTACGACGTGCCAGAAGGGCTGATCTCGTCATTCCCGTGCATCGCCCGCAAGGGGCGGTGGGAGATCGTCCAGGGGTTGGAGATCGACGATTACTCGAGGCCGAAGATCGCCGTCTCAGCGGCTGAGCTGGCCGACGAGCGGCAGGCCGTCACCGAGTTGGGCCTCATCTGACGAGATCAGGCCCGCGGTAGGGGTCGAGGGCTCAGTACTCGACGTCGAGACCGGAGACCGCGGCGCCCCACTGCTGGATGGCGCCCTGGTGCATCATCAGCTTTGCGAGGTTGCCCGACACCTTGAGCTTCCCGGTCATGAAGGCGGTCTGGGTGTTCAGCTCGCCCTTCGAGACGGCGGTTGCGGTGTCGTAGGTCTGCTTGACCGTCACGTCGGCGCCCTCCAGGGTCCCGAGGCCCATCGTCGCGCTACCGCCACCGGCGTGCAGGTAGTAGTCGACTTCCCCTTCGGGACTGTCCGACACGTTGAACTGGATCGCCAGATCGGCGGTGCCGATTGCGTTCCTGAAGCCTTCATGGGCGTTGAGGGCGGCGGTTACATCCGAGGCCCACTCCTCGGTGAGAAACTTGGACACGGGTCTCACTCCTTAGGTGTCGACGAGACCACGAATGGTACTAGCCGCACGAACTTTGAGTAGTTGATCAAACTTGCGACGTCAGATGAGTTTGGCGATCGAGGTCTCGGCACCGTGGGAGAGACGGGCAAGGGGCTCTCTGGGATGTCCCGGCTCGAGTCCCGCTGCCTTCGCGGCCGCCTTGACTCCCGGGATCCCGTGCGCCTCCACGTAGGCGCTGACCTCACTCAGGTGTCTCTGCAGCTTCCGTGCCCTGGCCGGGCCCTCCTTGGCGGCGGCCAGGGTTTTGAGGACCAGGGCCGGCACGTAGTTGCCCGATCCCGTGATGGCCCCGTGACAGCCGATCGCGATCGCCGCAGTCAGCGCCCGAGACGAGCCGCAGTAGATGATGAACTCGGCCGGGGTGGCGTCGATGATCGACTGGAGCCGCACGACGTCCCCGCTCGAGTCCTTCATGCCCACGATGTTCTCGTGCTTGGCCAGCTTCGAGACCAACTCGACCGGAAGGCTGTAGGCGGTCACGTTCGGCACCGAGTAGAGGAAGACCGGGAGTGGGGAGAAATCGGCGATGGCCCGATAGAACCGCAGCATCGCCTCGTCGCGACCCCGGCTCAGGGTGGTCGGCGTGAGCACAAGGATGGTGTCGGCGCCGCCATCGGCAGCTTCTTTCACCTGGTTGAGGGCGACGCGTGTCGATTCGGCGGCGATCCCGACCATGAAATGCGCCTTGCGCCGGCGACCCGCCTTGACCAGGCGCTGTCGTTCGCCTGGTTCGAGATAAGGCCCCTCGCCGTTGGAGCCTCCGATGACGAAACCCTCGATTCCGGTGTCAGCCAGGGCCCCAAGGTTGGCGGTGTGTGCCTCGAGGTCGATGTCGCCCGCCCTGGTGAACGGGGTGATCAGGGCCGGCATGTAGTCAGGCGGTGGGAGCATCGACCCAGGATAGGAGGAGGCGCGGTGCCGCTAAGCAGGAGCCGGTGGCTCCATCCGGAAGACGGCGTCGTCGGTGAAGTCGACAGATCCGGTCCACCAGAGGAAATTGGTGAACCACTCGTGCGCGAAGACGACCCGAACCCCGGTCCAGTGAACGCCTGCGGCGCCCACCCGGTCGGCCGGGTCCCAGCCCGAGCCCAGGTGCTCGGCGTTCCAGGACGACCCGTTGCACACCACCAGAGAAGGATCTCCCGGGGTGAATGGTGAGTATCGCCTTGTCAGTGAGGAGGTGGACCCGGGGTAGCTGCCGGTGGCGTCTGATCGGTAGATCTGGACTTCTTCCACTTGACCTGAGGTCAGCGACTGAAGTGCACCCGTGGCGGCCTCCAGGATCACGCAGTCGGCGTCGCCATAGTTGGCCGCCGAGGCGGCGACACGGCCACCCTCGCGAGCCGAGATGGTGACCGACAGCCAGTCGCGGAATGCCATGCCGTACTCGAATGCGCCCAGGGCGAGCATCACCAGGAAGCCGAAGACCAGGGCGAACTCCACCATGGTGGCACCCTTGTCCGAGCGCTCCGTCTTGCGGAATCGCCCGAGTCTCATTCGTTCGGCACCAGGTGCACAGGGTTGCCGATGATCCGGGCCGCCCATGTGGTGCGGTCGTGGGGCTGGCCGTTCTGGATCTCCATCTTCCACCAGCAGTTGGTGGTGCAGGTGTAGCTGTCCGGTATGTCGACCTGGGCCGTCACCCAGAGCCCGTTGAAGAACGAATTTCCATCCGAGGTCTGGATGCGGCAGTTGCCCGAACCGGAGCGAACCGTGGTCCCGGCTTCGTTCTTGGCCACCCAGGTACAGGTGGCCGTGCTCCCACCCGGGTTCTTCACGGTCATGTATGCGTTGGCGTCGTCCTCACCCGGGTCGTAGAAGCTCAGTTCCAGGGTCTTGCCCCGGTGCGCCGGTGCCACCTCGGCCACGTTGAGGGTGGAGGTCCCGGACTGGTTGGTGAAGATCGAGATGTCGTTGATCCCGTAAACCCTGGCATTGGCCGTGCTGGTGGTGTTGGCCCGGACCGCATACTGGTTGGTGCCACCGAGGTCTCCTGTTGTCGACACCCGGACCACGTAGATCCCGGGGGCGACCGAGCCAGAGAGGGTGCACAGGGTTCTCCACTGGTTCCTGTAGGTGCCCGAAGAGGCTCCGGAGTTGATGCTGAAGGCCCCGGTCCCACTGGAGCACCCCGTGATAGCCACGTTGTCGGTCGGGTCGAGCGGGGTGGAATCGAACCGGTACATCTGGAACTGGGTGTTGGCCCCGCCGTTGGAGTCCTGCTGCCGGTCGCCAGTCTCCAAATTGAAATCCCCGCGATCGTAGAACCCGGCGTCGTACACGGCCACGGTCAGACCGGTCACGCCGGTTGGGACGTCGATGGCCAGGTAGTAGCCGTTGGCCCGGTATTGGGTATTCGTAGACTCCTGGTTCCAGGTGCTGTCGTTGTCCCAGAAGCGGGTGGCACGGGCGTCGCCGTTCCACTTGTTGGTCAGCGGTCCCGAAATGGCGGCCCAGAACCGTTGCGCAGTGGCCGGGTTGCAGTCTCCGCCGTTGAGGCTGGTGTTACCGATCCCGAAACAGGGATCCGGGCTGCCGATGGGCACAGGCTTGACGTACTCGGCGGTGGCGATTCTCGACACGGTGAAGTCGTCGATCCCCAGCACCTTGAGGAAGAAGGTGGGGATGGTGGTGGAGAGGGTGACCTCGAGCTTGTTGTCGGCCAACGATCTCCAGTCGAGATCGTCCGGTCCACCACCACCGACGGGGTTCCCATTCACGGACCCGATGTCCCATCCGTTGGCGTTGGCGCCGTCCACGGCCTTGGACACCACGTTGGTGATGTCACCGGGGAGGAAGACCACACCGGCGAGGGCCGAGGAGTCGGCCGCCCTCTGCAGACGGGCCCCGTTCAGGTAGAGCCAGCCGAGGTCGACAGCGAAAGCTGCGATGCCGATGAGCAAGACGAGGATTGCAGCCACAAATGGGAGAGCCGCCCCCTTCTCCTCTGAGTCGGAGCGGCGGATGCCACGTGCGAGATCTCTGAGTCTTATCATTCGAATGCCTTTGGTTCCAATCTGGTCAGGGTGGTCTCGTCGACCTGGAACGTGCCGCGGAAGGGGGGAAAGCCGGTGACCCAGCTGCGGGTCATGATCACCCTCAC
>Ga0105100_10000023_pt1 | contig 70066 bp, 60 predicted proteins | sample PPLLak12cMay2015_2_FD_87033 | JGI IMG/M metagenome (GOLD analysis project Ga0105100, IMG submission 87033) | Freshwater sediment microbial communities from Prairie Pothole Lake near Jamestown, North Dakota, USA - PPLs Lake P8 Core (1) Depth... | ecosystem: Environmental > Aquatic > Freshwater >... | reverse complement strand
TGGATGATCTCTACCGCTCTCTGCGTGCCGACTTGCAAAACCTGTTCGGACTGATCGGCATTTCCCTTCAGCCTGTATGAACGACATTAGTTTGTCGATGTTAATGTTCTAAGAGTCTAAATGAATTGAAAGCGAGGTAACGAGTGATGATACAGATGGTGAATGGTATACCTATTTCCTACGAGGATCGCGGGACGGGCATCCCCTTACTGCTGATCCATGGCTACCCATTGAGCCGCAAGCTCTGGGAACCTCAGATGGCTTCGTTGGCAGATATCGCTCGAGTGATCGTGCCAGATTTGCGCGGACACGGCGAATCGCTGCCGGCAGCAAGCACGCGAAGCGAATATATCCCCTACACAATGGAGCTTTTTGCTGACGACTGCGCAGGTCTGCTGCAGGCTTTGAGAATCGAGCAGCCTATAGTGGTCGGCGGCTTGTCGATGGGCGGATATATTGCCCTAGCATTCACCCGCAAGTATCCGCAGCGGGTAGCCGGATTGATCCTAGCCGCCACGCGGGCTGGAAGTGACTCACCTGAAGGAAAAGCCAACCGTGAAAAGGCCGCCGCACTTGCCAAGGCATCGGGTGCCTCCGCAATCGCCGATTCGATGCTGCCTAAGATGCTGTCACCAAAAACATTCACTACCAAGCCCGACCTGGCTGCCAGTGTCCTGGACATGATGCGCGCCACCTCGGTCAGCGGTATTGTAGGTGCTCTTTTAGGGATGAAAGATCGACCAGATTCGACCTCCTTCCTGCCCCACATGCAGATGCCTGCATTGCTCCTTCACGGCGAAGATGACCAGATCATCCCGCTAACAGATATGCAATTGATGGCGGAGGCTCTTCCGAACGCCCAACTACGCGTCATTCCGGACGCCGGTCACCTTTTGAATATGGAACAACCGGACTCGTTCAACCGGGAAGTGAGGGATTTCTTGACGAAGCTGAAAGGGGATAAAGCATGAATCTGCGCATGGGTTTGGTCTACCCCCAGACTGAATACGGCAATGATCCAACTGCCATCCGCGATTACGCCCAGGCCGCCGAGGAATTGGGATACAACCATATCCTGGCCTATGAGCATGTGCTGGGCGCAAATCCGGAGCGCCCTGGTGGTTGGACGGGGCCGTACACTTATCGCCATGCCTTCCAGGATCCCTTCGTGCTTTTCAGCTTCATGGCAGCCTTTACAACGCGCATCCAATTTACCACCGGAATCCTGATTCTGCCCCAACGGCAAACCACCCTGGTAGCCAAGCAATCGGCGACCCTGGATGTGCTCAGTCAAGGCAGGCTGCGGCTTGGCGTGGGGTTGGGTTGGAATTCGGTCGAGTACACTTCCCTGAATGAGAATTTTCACAACCGCGGGCGGCGCATCGAAGAGCAGGTCACCTTGCTGAGACATCTCTGGACCCAACCGTTGGTCACCTTCGCCGGAAAATGGCACACTATTCCGGATGCCGGCCTGAATCCCCTGCCGCTGCAGCAGCCCATTCCAATCTGGTTCGGCGGGCATGCAGAGCCGGTCTTGCGGCGGACAGCGCGCCTGGGAGATGGATGGATGCCCAATTCGCGCAGCCCGGAGGATGCCAGACCAGCCATAGACTTACTCCAGCGGTTTTTAATGGAGAATGATCGTTCGATACAAGATTTCGGCATGGAAGCCAGGATGCCGTACGGTGATGGGGATCCCGCCGCTTGGGAAGGGGTAATGCGCGGCTGGAAAGCAGTTGGGGCGACGCATATATCCATTAACACGATGGGCTGTGGTTTCCAATCCTCGAATGAGCACCTGACGGCAATTCGCCGTTTTGCTAAAGAGATGGGGCTGTCATGAAGAAATCCGAGCTGATAGCGGCATTGGAAGGTGGTCGGGAGAAATTCCTTGACCTGTTTTCCGATTGTGATGACCAGCAGATGCTAATCCCCGATGCTGATAGCGGTTGGTCTATAAAAGATATCCTGGCCCATCTGACGCGCTGGGAGGCCGAGCTGGTCAGGCTGCTCTGGCAGGTACGCCAGGGACAGCCACCTACAACCCTGCACTTTTCCGATGTTAGCGTCGATGAGATCAATGCCCATTGGCTCGGGGAAGATCGCTCCAGGTCCCTCGAACAGGTGCTGCAAGATTTCCATGGAGTTCGCAACCAGACCATCCGCCGGTTGGAATCCTTCATAGATAATGAGCTATTTAATCTGCAGCAATATTCCTGGCTCAAGGGCAAAGCCTTGTGGGAAGTAGTAGCCGGGGATAGCTACGAACACGAGGCTGAGCATGCCGCTCAAATACAGGCGATCCTGTCCGCTAATCCACCGAGCGTTGGGGAGGTAAATTGAATGAGCGTCTTGCTCGACCCGCCTGGCAATGAGATCCGCGCGTTGCTTAAGGCAGCCGGTAGCTTCCAGGATAAACGTGTGCTGGAGATCGGCTGTGGGGATGGTCGACTGACCTGGCTGTATGCACACCAGGCAGGTTCTATCGTAGGCATCGATCCAGATCCTGATCGAATCCAGCTGGCGCAGCGCAGCGTTCCGGAAGAGCTTCGCCAGCGGGTCCAGCTCATCGGTGCTGACCTGGACGAATTCTACCAGTCGTGGCAAACCCAACTCCCCCTGGAACGTTTTGATCTGGCAATCTTATCCTGGTCGCTTTGATGAATGCCCCCTGAAGGCATGGTCCATGCCTTTGAAGTGATCTCGAAACTGCTGAAACCATGCGGCTGCCTGGTGGATATTCACCCAACTCCGATACCGGCTGAGCTGTTAGTTCGAGCAGGTGAGCTGGAAACACTGGTCGGCACCGTCTACGAGAACGATAATTACATTGAATACAGCCAGGCTGAAGCAGCTCAAGCGAGCATCCTGGCAGCCATGGTTTACAATTTGGAAATGCGTAATACGTTTCTATTCGAGATTCTTGCTGCCGACGTAGAGGAACTGTTGGCATATTTCGCTGACGATTGGCGAAGCGCTTATCTGACGTCTGAAGAGAAAGAGCTTGCTTCCAGGCTGCTTGGGGAATCTGATCGTAGCCAACTGGTGGTGCGTGAATCTATCACCATCGCACGCATGTGCAACTCGAATAAGGCATCCACAGGTCGATAGAGTGAATAGACCCACTTACTCTCCCGAAAAAAACACCCAGCAGCTAGCCAACCGGATCGAGGAGCTGCGCAATGCGCTTAAACAAACCGATCCCGTGCTTCTGGCTTCCACTACCGGCATGACCTATAAGGTTGATGAAGGTGGCCGCGGGGAGTTCCATACTGCGCTATTTGACCGGCAAGTGGTCATTTCCTATCCGGAATTTGAGGTATGCGATCTGCCGGCGCGAAGGGTGGTAAATATCGCCCAGCAGGCGCTGATCCTGTATTACTGCCAGACGACAAATGGCTCACCCACCGGTGAGGATTGGATCTCTTTTACCGAGCTGCCCAACGGTCGATATTACACCCAGGCATTTCAGGGATACAGCGGGGATGAACTCGGGCGTATCATCGCGGATGACCGTGAAGGCTTCTGCAGCACGGCGCTCAAAGTGGGCGGTATCCAGCAAGCATTTGGTGACATCGCCTTCGCCTTCCTATTACTTCCGCTCGTATCGCTGATGGTTGTCTATTGGCAGGGCGACGAAGACTTCCCTTCCCGCTACCAGGTCTTGTTCAGCTCCAATGTCAGCCACCACCTGCCGACGGATGCCTGCGCTATCGCCGGCAGCATGCTGACACGCAGGCTAATTTCCACCTATAAAAGTCCAAATTAGATCTTGACTTAATAGAACATATGTGCTAATATTGGGTTGTTCGATTTTATATCCACCCAATTATTCGCTGTTGGAGGCAAGCACATGTCAAAACACCCAATTGTCCATATTGAGTTCTCTACGCATGACCGAGAGGTCGGAGCCAAATTTTATTCAGAGCTGTTTGGCTGGAAGTTCGAGCAAATCCCAGATATGAACTATGCTACCTTTGAAGCAGATGGCGGTCCTGGTGGAGGCTTGAATCCGGTCACCGAGACCACTCCCCCAGGAGCGACGGTCGTGTACGTCGATACGGATGATATCGACGCTTCCCTGGCAAAGGTCGAGCAGCTGGGCGGCAAAGTAATGCTGCCGCGCTCAGAAATTCCAGGGATGGGTTGGTTTGCGCTGTTCTCTGATCCGAGCGGAAATCAAATTGGGTTGTTTGAGGATCTGGAAAACCCGGCCTGAACCTTGCGATTAATTCTCTTCTCCTCCTTGACCAGGCTGCCTGCCCCGACCAGGCAGCCTGGTTCAATTATTCCGCCCATAATCGACCGTTTCTGCTGTATGTTTGCATCTATCTACACTGCTCCAGCGTATATATCTGCAGGAACAAAGAATGAAAACAACACATTTGCTGATCGCTGCAGTGCTGATAACTACCTGTATTGGGATGGCAGCATTTGGACCTGCCCTGGCATCGCTCCAGCGCAGCAGCGCTCTCGATTTAGAGCCTATACCCCTCCACCCCGGGACTCATACCGGTTGGTATTCTGGGACGCTGCAGCGATGTTCGCTTTCTGCAATGAGTACGAATCAGATTGCGCTCGACCCGATCATGGATGGCAGCACCATCTTTGCCGACGCAGCCTTAATGGATCTGACCAGGGAACTAATTGTTCCTGCCCACCTGCTGACCCGATACGTGCCTCTCAAGGGTCCCACCGCTGTGCTCCACTGCTAGCAGCAGGTTGTTCACCCAGATCTCCCTTAGTTAGCCCGCTATTCCGAGGACTTTTTTTCCACGAAACGCCGCCGCCAATCATAAAGGCGTGTTAGCGCTTCGATCGGGGTGATCGAGTTCAGATCAATCGATTTCAATTCATCAAGCAAGGGATTTGTCTCAGGGAAAAGCGCCATCTGGCGCGGTGTGTTTGTGTTGATTTTTACCGCTTTTCCAGAGCTGGCCTCCAACTGGTGCAGGATCTCGCCAGCGCGCTGGATGACCGGGCGCGGCAGTCCGGCAAGCTGCCCGACGTGAATGCCATAGGAGCGGTCGGCTCCACCCGGGATGATTTTATGCAAGAATATCACTTTTCCATCGGCTTCACTGACCGCCACATTATAGTTGCGCACCCCGGGCAATAGATCTGCCAGTTGGGTCAGCTCATGGTAATGGGTGGCAAAGAGCGTCTTCGAGCGTAAATTGGGATGATTGTGAATATACTCAACCACTGCCCAGGCGATTGATACGCCATCATAAGTGCTGGTACCACGACCGATCTCATCCAGGATCAACAGGCTGCGCGAGCTGGCGTTATGCAGGATATTAGCAGTCTCCAGCATCTCAACCATGAATGTAGATTGCCCGGCGTGGATCTCATCCTGGGCCCCAATGCGAGTGAATATACGATCCACCCAACCGATGCGGGCCGAATCGGCAGGGACAAAACTTCCCATTTGAGCCATCAGCACAATCAACGCCACCTGCCGCAGATAGGTTGATTTGCCGCTCATATTCGGTCCGGTGATAACTCGTACGCGCTCCCCATCCTCAAAAACGCTGTCATTGGGGATAAAACGATCCCCGATCAGGGAATGTTCGACTACCGGGTGACGACCATCACGGATGTCCAACACATCCTCTTCGACAACTTCTGGGCGCACGTATCCATTCAGGGCAGCCGTTTCAGCCAGGGAAGCCAGGACATCGATATGCGCCAGGACGCGTGAGCTGTTGAGCAGGCTGGCAGCCGAACTCGCCAGTCGCTCGCAGATTTCGTGAAAGACCCGCCCTTCGATCTCACGGATGCGGTCCTCAGCATTTAATACCAGCGTTTCATACTCTTTCAATTCAGGGGTGATGTAGCGCTCAGCGTTCACCAATGTCTGTTTGCGGATATATTCAGCGGGAACGGTACCGGCGTTTGCTCGCGTCACCTCGATAAAATAGCCAAAGACCTTGTTATAACCGACTTTCAGGGATTTGATCCCGGTGCGCTGGCGCTCTTTACCCTCCAGGCTGGTGATCCACTCACGCGCATGCCTGGATCGCTCAACCACCCCATCCAATTCCGCCGAAAAGCCGGCCTTGATAACCCCCACATTCTGCAAGGTTGCCGGAGGGTCATCGGAGATAGCTGCCTCCAACAGCTCTCGCTCCTCTTGATGGAGGTTGAATTTACGCATGACCTCTTCCAGAGGTGTACCGGAATCAGGCAGCAAGTTGCGCACTGCTGGCATCTGCTGCAGTGTGCTGCGCAGTGCCAGCAAGTCGCGAGGTGCTGCGGTATTTCCAAGAATGCGGTTTACCAGCCGTTCCAGATCCCCGATCGGCTTCAACGACGCGCGTACCTCGGCGCGCAGTAAGCCATCCCGGTAGAAATATTGGACCTGATCCTGACGCTCGCGGATGAGACCGATATCCAGCAATGGCTTGCTGACCCATTGGCGGATCTGGCGTTTACCCATCACGGTAACTGTGTGGTCCAGGACTCCCAACAGAGATCCTTTGATCTCGCCGCCGCGCAAGGTCTCAGTTAGTTCCAGATTGCGCCGCGTGACAGCATCTAGGCTCATAAACTCGGTTAAGCTGTAGGAGGTCAGGCTGGTCAGCAGCTGTAGAGCGGCAGGCTGCGTTTCACCTAGATATTGAAGGATAGCTCCTGACGCGCGTACACTCAATGGTTTGCCGTGCAGACCGAATCCGTCCACGATGCTGGCTTCGAAATGGCGCAGCAGGATATCCTGACAGCGACCCGGCTCGAAACGCCAGGCAGGCCATGCAGTGAGGTGCCCGGGTATGCCATCCTGCAGGCTGACATTATCCGGACATAGCACTTCAGCCGGCCTCAGCCGGACCAGCTCGGTGCGGACAATTGACAGGATATCGCTGCCGTTTAAAACTGTAGTAGCAAATTCTCCGGTGGTTATATCCACATACGCCACGCCCGCCTCTTCGACAGCTTCCCCTTCCTGGAATACAACACAGGCCAGATAATTATTGGTATCTGCCGGGAGCAGCCCGGGCTCAACCAGCGTGCCCGGGGTGACGATGCGCACTACCTGGCGTGGGAATAAACCTTTGACGGGCTGGTCTCCGACTTGCTCGCATATCGCCACATGGTAGCCACGCTCGATCAACCGTGCCAGGTAATTTTCTGCGGCATGGTGGGGGATACCCGCCATCGGCACACGCACCCCTTTGGCAACGTTGCGGGAGGTGAGCACAATATCCAGTTCGCGTGCTGCAGTTTCGGCATCCTGGTCAAAGGTCTCGTAGAAATCACCCAGCCGAAAGAACAAAATCGCGTCGAGATACTGGCGTTTGATCTCCAGGTACTGCTTGCGGATAGGACTGACATCCTCATCTCTGGACATGGTGTGATTGTATGCCGACTGACTGGAATCGGCAAGGAATCTGGTACCCATGGCATAAAATGATTGCCTTTTTCGCGTACCATGAATATAATATAGTCACTATACTCTCGTGGAAAGGATAAAACCTCATGGCAAGTGTAACGTTCGATCACGTGTACAAGCGTTTCGGGGATGTTGTCGCGGTTAATGACCTCAACATCCAAGTCACAGACAAAGAATTCCTGGTTCTTGTAGGTCCCTCCGGCTGCGGGAAGACCACTGCCCTCCGCTGCCTGGCTGGACTGGAAGATATCTCCGAAGGGCACATTTTAATCGACGATCAGGTGGTGAATGATGTGCCGCCGAAGGATCGCGATATCGCCATGGTTTTTCAGTCGTATGCGCTATATCCTCATATGAGCGTTTACGACAACATGGCTTTTGGTCTCAAGCTGCGCAAGACCCCCAAAGATGAGATCAAGCGCCGCGTTGAGAAAGCAGCCGATATTCTGGGCATCCAGCAGCTTCTAGATCGCAAGCCCCGCCAGCTCTCAGGTGGCCAACGCCAGCGCGTAGCGGTTGGACGAGCAATTGTTCGCGAGCCTAAGGTTTTCCTTTTCGACGAGCCGCTTTCCAACCTGGACGCTAAGCTGCGTGTCGAGACGCGCGCGAACATTAGCAAGCTGCACCAACAGCTCAAAACCACATTTATCTATGTGACCCACGATCAGACCGAGGCCATGACGATGGCCTCTCGGATTGCTGTGATCAATAAGGGTATCTTGCAGCAGATCGATACGCCCCAGACCCTGTACGATAAGCCTGACAACCTGTTTGTAGCCGGTTTCATCGGCTCGCCTGCGATGAACTTCTTCAATGCCAAGCTGCAGAAGCAAGATGGCAGGCTCATCGTCGACGCTGGATCATTCCAGGTAAAAATCCCCGAGTCACGTGCCGATCTCTTTATGCCATACAGCAACAAATCGGTCATCTTCGGCATCCGTCCGGAAGATATCCATAATCCATTGTTCGCACCCCCCGGAATCGTTGCTGAGCCGGTACCTGCGAAGATCGATGTGACCGAGCTGATGGGCAACGAGATTTTTGTATATCTACAGGCTGGCGAGCACAACTTTGTGGCCCGTGTCGACCCACGCTCACGCTACCATATTGGAGATGATGTCCAGATGGTCTTCAACATGGACAACATGCATATCTTCGATACTGAGACTGAGAAAGCTATCCGCTAAGCCGAACGACAAAACAGAAACGTCTCCCCGGAGGGACCTACCTGGCGGGGAGACGTTTTTTTATTCGGCAACATTTATATCATTCTTTGACCGGTTTTGCGCGCAGCAATAATCCCAATAAAAAACCCGCCCCGCCTGCCAGCAGCCCAACTGCCAGGAAAGTATCCCGCCAGAAACGCTCAGGAAACAGGCGAATCAGCGTATCCGAGTACAGAAAAGTCCAGGTGCCTGCCTCAAAGAAAACATTGTGGAAAGCGACGAAGATAATCCCGAACGCAAGCAGGACAAATGCCAGGATGGCGGCTAAAAGGGTCACGGTCAACCAACCGCCCCGGCTCAAGCCGCGCCGGAAATCGTGACGCCAACCGCCGGACCAGGCCCAAACCCCCAACCCGATCAGAATGATCAAGCTGGCATACCAGACTTTCAGCGCCCCCTGGACGACATTCTTGACATCCAGCATATGCTGCAGCTCCCCCTCGTTATACAACCGGGTGCAGTCGCTCATATACTGGCAAGATTGCGGCGGTGCGCTTTGCCCATCCGGGAAGCTCAGATCGCCCAGAAAATCGATCCCTGCATCGTTCAGGAGATAGGTCCTGGCAATATCCGCCCAGTACAAACGGTCTGCCTGGCTGAAACCGAAACTGTCCGCAGGAAAGGAGGGCATATTATATTCAATGCGAATATACAGCGGTGAGAGCAGCAAGCGGACTGCCCCCAGCACCAGCACCACCGGGACAAGCAAGGTAACAAGCCAGGTGAGAAGCTTGACATACCAGGGGGAATTCACTTCAACGACTCCATATCTCCAAACAATACGTAGCTCAGGACCATATTGTTGGTAATCCACTCGATTGGAGCCAGGTCATCGGTGAATACGACCTGGCTGTCGGGCAAGGGTTGCTGGTACTTAACAATGTTCTCCATCGCATCCAACAACAATGGATGAATATCGGACCGCGTATACAGGTAAATCAGGTTCTGGTAGAGATTCTCGATCGCCGTCGGTTGAGCTGTCGCATAGATGATCGAATTGAAGGTATTGGGCACATCCATAACATAGATCGATGGAAATACCGTCCGGATTGTCCCAACCAACCCATCGATCAGCCGCCGGTCGGTTGGCGAACGCCCAACATTGATCACCATAACGCCATTTTCTTTTAAATGATCGTAGACCTCCTGGAAAAACTCCCGGGTAGTCAAATGCCACGGAATGTAAGGGGGACGATAGGCATCAACAACGATTATCGAGTACTGCTTATCACTGTACGCCAGACCCACCCTGCCATCCTCAGCAATCGGGTTTAAATTGGGCTGGTTCATATCGAAGTATTCACGCCCCACGCGAATTATCTCCGGATCGATCTCGTATCCATCGATTGGAATTGGTCCGTAAACCTCGGTTGCCTGCCGTACAGTTGTACCCGCTGCCAGCCCGATGATCGCCATATTCTGCACATCTTCAGGGGCATATTCCGGAGGGTTAAAGAAAGGCGCTGCCAGAAACTGCTCCCAGGGACCATCGAAATCGATCTTGCCTGGATGCCATATCGAGTGTATCCCCTGACCTTCGTTCAATCGCAGCATCCGGAAGCCATCCACCTCGAGCACCTGGATATAGTTATACGCCGATTCGGTTTCGAAGATCTGACCGGTAGTATTTTTTATCTTCCCACCGCTTAGCCAAAGCGCCAGCAACAGCAAGGCAACAGGCATCCAAACATAACCCAGGCACGTCCGCCAACCGTAATTCAACCACAGCCCCCCTATTGCGATCAAAACCAGGAATCCGCTGAACAGCAAAAAAGTGAGGGTGGTCCCTACCAGGGGGATGAGCACCAACACGGGCAGGAAAGTCCCTATGAATGAGCCCAGGGTAGAGATGGCGTAAATCTGTCCGGAAACGCGACCAGCCTGGGAAGGGTCCTGAATTGCCAGACGAATGGCAAAGGGCGAGATTGTTCCCAGCAGCGTCACGGGCAAACTAAACAGGATCAGCACAGCAGTAAATGAACCGAACAAAATCCCGACCTGAAGTAAGTCGAAGGCGTCCGCTGCCAGGCGCAGGACAGGTCTGGCGATCAGCGGCACCAATCCGGCGGTAAAAGCTCCCCAGGCCAGGATGCGATACATCGTTTTATAGTCAGGGGACAGATCCGCCCACCAGCCGCCGATAAAATACCCCAGCGTCAGATAGATCAGGATCAGGCCGATGATGCTTGCCCAAACCAGGTTGCTGGTGCCAAAGACGCTTCCCAGCAGTCTGGAGGCTGCCATCTCGATACCCAGGGTGGTCATCCCGGAAGTGAAAACGGTAAGGTACAGGTAGCGCCTGGCAGCAGGCAGCGCTGTTTGCGTGGTCGATACAGGGATGGCGTGCACGCCCGGATTATATCTCAGGAAATCAGAACAGAGTATAATTGGCGCATTCTACCCCCAATTGAGCGCCTGGTCAGAGGACCAGAAGTCCTTATTGGGATAGATTGAGCAATTTACTGCCTTCCCCTGAGGAGTATTTATGACCAGCGTATTGACTGGCGAGCAAATCCGCCAGGAATTCATCGATTTTTTCAGCGAACACGGCCATACCTTCGTGCCATCTTCATCTTTGGTGCCTGGCGGCGATGCCACGCTGCTCTTCACCAATGCTGGCATGGTACAGTTCAAAGATGTATTTCTGGGAATCGATAAACGCCCCTACACGCGCGCAGCCAACTCGCAAAAATGTATGCGCGTGGCTGGTAAACACAATGATCTGGATGATGTCGGCCGGGATGATACTCACCATACATTCTTCGAAATGCTCGGCAACTGGTCGTTTGGTGATTACTATAAAAAGGAAGCCATCAGATGGGCATGGCAGCTTCTCACTGATGTATGGGGTTTGCCGAGAGAAAATCTCTGGGCAACCTGCTTTCGAGATGAGCGCGGTGAAATCCCCCAGGATGACGAAGCAGCCGATGCATGGCGGCTACAGCCAGGGATTCTCCCAGAGCACGTCTTGTACTTTGGTCGCAAAGATAATTTCTGGGAGATGGCGGAGACTGGCCCCTGCGGGCCTTGCAGCGAGATCCATATTGATCGCGGCCCCAGGTACTGTAATAAGCAGGATGTGCCCGGTCATGTCTGCCAGGTGAACGGCGACTGTACCCGCTTCCTGGAACTGTGGAACCTGGTGTTTATCCAATACAACCGCCTGGGACCCAGCCAGCTCGAGCCCCTGCCGGCTAAACATGTCGATACGGGCATGGGCCTCGAGCGCATCGTCTCTGTCCTGCAAGATGTCGATTCGAACTACAAGACCGACCTGCTCAGCCCGACGATGGACACCCTACAGCACCTCACCGGGCACAGCGACGCCGAGCGTGCAGACAATATCACCCCTTATCGCGTGATTGCGGACCATTCACGCGCGGCCTCATTTCTGATTGCAGATGGGGTTGTGCCGGGTAATCTTGGGCGCAACTACGTAGCGCGCATGATCATCCGCCGGGCAGCCCGGTTTGGCAGCAAGATCGGTCTGGAAGAGCCTTTCCTGGCCAGAGTTGCCGATGTGGTCATCGATCATTACGGTGATTTCTATCCCGAGCTGCGACGTAACCGGAAGACGATCCTGGATAATCTGACGCGGGAGGAACAGCGTTTCCAACGCACAGTCGAAGCAGGGGTCGCAAAGCTGGAAACTTCGTTGAGCAAGCTGAAAGCTGGCGGCATGCGAGTCTTGCCAGGCGAGCAGGCATTCGATCTTTACGCCACCTATGGTTTGCCTCTGGAGATAACCCGCGATATCGCCCGTGAGCAAGATCTCGCCGTAGACGAGACGGGTTTTCAGACTGCCATGGAACAACACCGGGTTGCTTCTGGCGCGGGAGAAGCGATGGGGCTTTTAGGCGGCGAACAGGTGGATATTTATCGCGCTATCTTTGAAGACCTGCTTGCTCAGGGAGTACTGGGTAAAGCCGGCGTAGCTTATAACCCATACACACGCCTGGAGGTGGAAGGACCGCTGCTGAGCATCGTCCATCAGGGTGAATCTGTATCTCGTGCCTACCTGGGTGATCAGGTTGAGGTCATTCTGCCCGATACTTGCTTTTATGTTGAGGCCGGCGGACAGGTATCAGATACCGGGACGATCGTATCGATCAAAGAGCCCCGTTGGCAGATACGCGTGGATGATACTCGCCGGCCCGCGGCAGGCATCATCGTGCACATTGGCGAAGTGACAGCCGGTGAACCGCAGACCGGCGACCTCGCCATCGCTCGCGTGGATGCCCAACGGCGGCAGGATATCATGCGCAACCACACTGCCACGCATCTCTTGCATCATGAGCTGCGCGCGATCCTCGGTGAACACGCCCGCCAGGCCGGTTCGCTGGTTGCGCCCGACCGCCTGAGATTTGATTTCACCCACCCCGAGGCGCTCACCAGCGAACAATTGGAGCGTATCGAAGCCGGGGTCAACCGCAGTATCCTTGGAGACTACCACCTGAATATCGCCTATAAACCCTTGAAGCAGGCGATGGCTGAAGGTGCCATCGCACTGTTCGGGGAGAAATATGGCGAAGAAGTACGCAACATCACGATCGGCGAGCCAGATCCATTCTCCAATGAGCTGTGCGGTGGAACACACGTTGAATCCACTGCCGATATCGGCACTTTCATCATCACCAGCGAAGGCAGTGCAGCCGCCGGCATCCGGCGTATTGAGGCAGTCACCGGTCGCGCCGCCTACGAGCTGGTGCACAAACGGTTCAGCAGCCTGAAGCGCGCCGCCAATATTCTGGCTGCTACCCCCGATGACGTACCGGCAAAGGCTGTGGCCCTGTTGGATGAATTGAGCACCGCGCGCAAACAGATTTCCGCCATGCGCAGCCAGCTGGCAGCGGCCGAATTCTCCCGCAAACTCGAGAGTGTTCCCCTGGTATCCGGCGTCCCAGTCCTGACCGTGACCTTAACCGAGGCCGATGCTGACACGCTGCGCCAGATGGCAGATCGTTTCCGCCAGCATTTTTCCGAAGGCATTGCTGTACTGGCATCGGTCAGCGAGAATCGTCCCATGCTGATCGCAGTGGTTGCTGAGAGCCTGGTTAAGCGCGGCATCCATGCTGGAGAGCTGGTCAAATTTGTCGCTGCGCCGCTCGGCGGAGGCGGTGGAGGCAAACCCACCTTGGCACAGGCGGGCGGAAAGGACGCCTCCCGGCTCGATGAGGCCCTTGCTGGAGTCAGCGGTTGGGTTGCAGATCACCTGAAGTAGCTCTTCCTCACGGAGAGGAAATCCGGGTGGAAAACAGTAGCTAATTTCCACCCGGATCTACTCGAGACTACTGGATTGCTCCCGACACCAGAAACTGGTTATAATCGGCTCAACGAACGGCTGGTCAATAATGCGAATTCGCAACCTCCGCTTTGGGCCTGGATCAGTTCCTATTGCCCTGTTTTTCTTCAGCTTCATTAGTTATGGAATGTTGATTCCCTGGTTAGGCTTTTTCTGGGATGATTGGCCTGCAGTCTGGTATCTGCATGTCTTCGGTCCGCAGGGATACAGCGCTGTTTTCGCTGCCGATCGGCCGCTTCTGGGGCGGCTCTTTATGCTGACCACTTCCTTTTTGGGCACGTCAATTTATGGCTGGCAGATCTTCGGTATACTGGCGCGCTGGCTGTGCTCGTTAGCTTTTTGGTGGTTCTTGAAGGGGCTGTGGCCAGAAAACATACGCCAGGTAACCTGGGCAGCGCTGCTTTTTGCAATTTATCCCGGCTTCAAACAGCAGTATATTTCGGTTACCTACAGCCACGTCTGGTTGATAGCGCTGCTCGTTATGATCTCGTTTGGCAGCATGATATGGGGATTGAGGAAACCGCGTTACCTCTGGCCGATGATGGCCACTTCCTGGCTGTTATCCGGCCTCGGCTTGTTCTCTGTCGAATATTTCTTCGGCGTCGAGCTGATCCGGCCCGTCTCCATCTGGATCACGCTGACCAGCCAGTTAAAAGACCTGCGCTCCAGGCTAAAAAAGACGCTTTTGCTCTGGCTGCCATACCTGCTGATCATCGCCAGTTTCATCGTCTGGCGTTTCTTGATCCACCCAACTGTGCGCGGCCATGTGGATGTGGGCGGGAAGCTCGCCGCTGACCCAGCAGGGGCACTCACCGAGCTGCTGGAGAATGCCCTGGTAGATACCTTCAATTCCAGTTTGGTCGCCTGGGGTCAGCTATTTAATTTCGCGCGCATGACCAGCTTTGGAACAGCGCCTACCCTGGTCTATCTGGCGGGGATCATCGTGGCGATCAGCGCAGCGGTTTTCTTCCTGCTGAAATTCCACCCCTCAGCAGATCAGGAAAGCGAGGGCGTCCCTCGCTGGCGCTGGGCTGTGCAGGCGATCTCACTCGGACTTTTGGGGCTGCTCCTGGGCGGCATCCCCTTCTGGGCTACCAATCTACCGATTGGGCTGGAATTTCCCTGGGACCGCTTCACGTTGGCGATGGTCTTCGGCTCTTGTCTGCTTCTGGCAGGGCTGGTCGATCTCATCACCCCCAATCTGGTAGTAAAAGGGGTCATCCTGGGTGTTTTGGTGGGTCTTGCAACCGGGCTGCACCTGCAGTACAGCAACCTCTACCGTCGGGAGTGGAACAAGCAGGTGGAGTTCTTCTGGCAGCTGGTGTGGCGCGCTCCCAGCATCCAGGAAAACACACTGCTGCTCACCGCCGAGCTGCCCTTCGTATATTTCAGCGACAACTCCCTGACCGCGCCGATCAACTGGACCTATACGCCAGACTTCCAGGGGGGGCAGATGCCGTACTTGCTTTATGCGGCTGAATCTCGCCACGAGCAGACTCTGACCGATTTCGATCCCGGCATACCTATCCATCAGCAGTACCGGGCAACGACCTTTGAAGGAAACACTTCACAATCCCTGGTACTGTTCTATACCCCACCTGGCTGTTTGAAGGTCGTCGACCCAGCAACCGATAAACGCATGCCCCAAAAGCCCAAGTTCATCTCAGACATGATGCCGCTCTCGGATCCCTCCCGGATCATCGCCCCCCAGGCACCCGGCGCTCACCCACCAGAAAAGATATTTGGTGAGGAGCCACCTCCTTCGTGGTGTTATTATTTTGAGAAGGCTGAGCTTGCCCGTCAAACTGGCGACTGGGAGCAGGTTGCCAGCCTGGCGGATCGTGCGCTGGGGCTTGGGAATCAGCTTTACGAAGTAAATGCCCCTGAGCTGGTGACCTATATCGAAGGGTATGCCCAAACCGGTCAATGGGATAAGGCTGTACAGGTAAACCAACGCACTTTCGAGCTAAGTGCGCGCATGGATAGGATGCTGTGCGATACATGGGAGCGCATCGAAACCGGTATCCCTGCAAGCAGCCAAAAAGAGGCTGCCATCGCCTCAGTAAATGATCAGATAAGCTGCACGAGCCCTTGAGCACATGACCTTATGATGGACACCTGGAATTGTTCAATAATCATCCCGGTTTACTTTGCTGAGCAAACGCTCCCAGAGCTCGTGGCGCGCTTGGATAAGGTTCTCCCTGACCTGTGTGCAAATTATGAGCTGATCCTGGTCAATGATGGCAGCCGCGACCGCAGCTGGGAGATCATCGCCAACCTGAGCAATGATTATCCCTGGTTGCGGGGTATAAACCTGATGCGCAACTACGGTCAGCATAATGCGATCCTGTGCGGCATCCATATGGCGCAGTACGAAACCATCATCACCATGGATGATGATCTCCAGCACCCGCCGGAGGAGATCTATAAGCTTTTGGATAAACTTGCACAGGGATGGGATGTCGTTTACGGCTCGCCTGAGAAGGAGCAGCACGGTCTCTGGCGAGATCTGGCCTCCCAGTTGACCAAACTGGCCTTGCAGGGAGTGATGGGCGCTGAGACGGCTGGCAAGGTAAGCGCTTTCCGTGCCCTCCAGACCCCCATTCGCCAGGCCTTCGAAAACTATCAAAATTCGTACGTCAATATCGATGTTCTGCTCACCTGGGGCTCCGATCGTTTTACATCCATCCCTGTCCGGCACGATCCCCGTTATGCTGGAGAATCCCATTACACATTTCGCAAACTGCTCCTGCATGCTCTGAACATGATCACCGGATTCACTGTTCTTCCCCTGCAGATAGCCAGCTGGATGGGATTCGCCTTTGCCATTTTCGGAGGCCTGGTGCTGGCGTATGTGATCGGCAGGTATCTTATCCAGGGAGGCAGCGTGCCTGGTTTTCCTTTCCTGGCCTCTACCATTGCTATCTTTTCAGGTGTCCAGCTGTTCGCCTTAGGGATCATCGGCGAATACCTGGCGCGCATGCATTTCCGTTTGATGGATCGCCCTCCATTTGTCGTACGCAGCAAACTAGAATAAGGAGAAGTATACATGCTAGAACTACTTACCATTATGTCTTATTTGGGGGCAGCCGGTTTCAACACAGGACCACAAAAGCCTCCCCTTTACCTGGATCCAGGCTCCGGATCCTTTATTTTCCAGCTGATTATCGCCTCCTTGTTGGGTGGAGTCTTCATCGTGAAGGCCTATTGGAAGCGTATCACCGCTTTTGTCCGTAAGGTTATCTCCCGTAAGGAGGATGAGCCAGAAGAATGAGCGCTGTCTCGGATTACCATACTGACAGTGTGCTTGGGGGCTCATTCCGCGATCCAAGCGGCTTTCTCTTCGAGCGGGATGGGACGCTTTACCGGCAGATCAACCGCACCTATCAGGAGGATTACACCCACCTGATCGAATCGGGATTGTATGCTGCGCTGGTTGAAGACCATGCAATTATCTCGCACCAGGAGGTGGAAATCCCAGCTCCCCTTCCAGAGATTGCATACAAAGTCATTCAGCCTGAAAAACTGGCCTTTATTTCCTACCCGTATGAATGGAGCTTCAGCCAGCTGAAGGATGCGGCTCTGGCAACCTTGAGGCTCCAGGAAAAAGGGCTGGAATTCGGCATGTCCCTCAAAGACAGCAGCGCGTATAACATCCAGTTCCATCACGGTCGCCCGGTACTGATCGACACGCTCTCCTTCGAAAAATATCAGGAGGGCAAGCCCTGGACCGCCTACAGGCAGTTCTGCCAGCACTTTTTGGCACCCCTCAGCCTGGCAGCCTATCGAGACATACACTTCACCCAGCTGCTGAGAGTCGATTCAGATGGTATTCCGTTGGATTTCACCAGCCGTCTTCTGCCTCGACGAACGCGGCTGTCGCCTGGGCTGCTCTTTCATATTCACCTGCATGCTGCCAGCCAGAGACGGTACGCAGACGCGGCTGCGGTAAGTATCAATTCCCAGCGCCAGGTCACCCGCGCTGCTCTGCTGGGCTTGATCGACAGCTTGAGATCCGCCGTAAGCCGCCTGGAGTGGCGCAAGACAACCACTGCCTGGGCGGATTATTACCAGGCGGATCACAATTACACCGCCCCGGCTCTGGAACACAAAAAACAAATTGTCAGTGCATACCTGGAACAGGTCAAACCCGGAGTGGTGTGGGATTTGGGTGCGAACACAGGTGTATTCAGCCGCCTGGCGTGCGAGCGCGGGGCGTTCACGATCGCCTTCGACTACGATCCGGGAGCTGTTGAAATCAATTACAAGGAAATGAAATCGAAAAAAGAATCCCGGCTCCTCCCCCTGGTGCAGGACCTGACCAATACCAGCCCGGGCATCGGCTGGCAGAACAAAGAGCGTTCCTCTCTTGGTGAACGCGCCAATGCCGACCTCCTCATGGCATTAGCACTCATCCATCACCTTGTGATCGGGAACAACCTACCTTTGGAGCATCTGGCGTCTTTCTTTCACCAACTTGGACACTGGCTGGTGATCGAATTCGTATCTAAGGATGATTACCAGATCCAGCGTTTACTGAGAAACAGGCAGGATATTTTCACCGATTACAGCGTCGAAGTTTTCGAGCGCGTCTTCGGGGAAAAATACTTGATCCGCCAGGTCGAGCAGATTCGCGAATCGGGACGCCGCCTGTACTTGATGGAAGGTCGATAGCTCGAATGGAGTCCTCGCATAAGAGAGAGTTCATCCTCCATCCGTTCTTATTCGCAGCCTACCCGGTCATTGCCCTCCTGGCTAACAACATCGAAGAAATCGATGTCGTCGTCGCTTTGCGAGCCTTGCTCGTCTCACTGGCATGCGGACTGTTGACCTTTTTAGTGCTCAAGCAGTTTTTTCGAGATGGCGATAAACCAGCGATCCTGACCGCTTTGATCCTGGTGCTTTTCTTTTCTTACGGGCATGTCTACAATTACCTGGAGGGTAACCAGCTCCTCGGCTTCGGCCTGGGTCGTCACCGTCTGCTGGCACCTATCTGGGTCGGGCTGTTGATCATTGGCGTGATCTGGATCTGGCGACTCCGCAGTAATCTGCGCACCCTGAACCAGGCGCTGAATTGGATTGCCAGCGCGGCGGTAATTTTCCCACTCCTGCAGATTGGATCCTACACCGCCCGTTCGATTAGTGTGGATAACTTGCCCCCAAGTGACGCACAGTTAATCCAGGGTCTGAAACGACCCGACCTTGCTGCTGCACCAGATATCTACTACATTATCCTGGATGCATACGCCCGCGATGACACCTTATCCGCGGATCACAATTTCGACAACAAGCCTTTTCTTAACGAGCTCGAAGAACTGGGTTTTTATATCGCCCGCTGCAGCCAGAGTAATTACTCTCAGACCCAGTTATCGCTGGCCTCTTCGTTAAACATGGACTATCTCCAGTCCTTGGGAGGTCCGTACACGCCAGGCAACACCTCTCGGCTGGGTGTGGATGATCTGATCCAACACAGCGCACTGCGTCAGATATTGGAAGCCCTGGGATACGAGACGATTGCCTTTGAGACCGGGTTTAAATATACCCAATGGGAAGACGCGGATATTTATCTATCCCCATCTGCCAACCCGCTGGAGAAGATGCAGATTGGTGGGGGATTGAATGATTTTGAGGTGATGCTGCTGCGCACTTCCACTGGCTTGCTGCTTGCAGATGGCGCAACACTCGTGCCGAAGATCCTGGTGCCCGATTTTAACAATCCACGCCGGGTGCACCGAGAGCGGATCTTATTTGACCTGAAACAGCTCGCCTTGATCCCCGAGATACCGGGTCCGAAGTTGGTCTTCGCTCACCTGGTCACTCCCCACCCGCCGTATGTCTTCGGACCAAATGGGGAGTTCACTGATTACGATCTAGAAGCCAGGCAGGGATACATCGACCAGATCAAGTACATCAACAGCCGTTTGATCCCATTGATGCAGGAGATCATCTACCGGTCTCCCATCCCACCCATCATTATTCTGCAAGGCGACCACGGGGCAATCCACTCCCCGCCAGCCGAACGTCTAAACATCTTGAACGCGTACTACCTGCCCGGCAGCGCTGACCAATCCTTATACGAAAAGATCTCTCCGGTTAATACTTTCAGGGGGGTATTGAACAGCTATTTCGGGGGACAATATCCCATATTGGACGATATCAGCTACTTTTCCGTCTATAAGACCCCTTACGACTTCACGATCATCCCCAACACACGACCGGGATGTAGTGGGGATGGTAGAATTATGCAGGGATTGAAGTTTATACTGCAACGTCAATCTGCGATCTGTGCAGCCCGATGAAGACACAAATTATCCGCTTAGAACCGCACGACGACTTCATCTCTGCTCGCGACAAAATGGGCTGGAGCCAGACCGGGCGCATCCTGCTGGTGTGGCCCGACCAGAAGCATGTGCTTGACAGGCGGCTCGATCTGGCATTACTGCAGCGCCACAGTATGAAGCTAGGAGCTCAGCTTGCTATTATCTCCCAGGACAGTGAAGCAAAATATCAGGCTCGCAAACTGGGGATCCCGGTGTTTAGATCGATCCCGCATGCCCAGAAATCTCGCTGGCGTTCCGAGCGCAGAGCCAGGGCAATAACACCTTCCTGGCGCGGTCCAGAGGAACCGCGCCCAGATCTCCAGGCATTGAAATCGATGGTCCCCTCTCCGGCTCCAGCGGTTCTCAACCGACCCGCAGTCCGCTTGATTTTCTTTACGTTGGGTGTTTTAGCTCTCCTATCCATTGCTGCCTTACTGGCGCCGAGCTCACAGGTCAACCTGGATCCTGCCATCGAGATCCAGGAAGCGACCCTATCTGTCCGAGCGAACCCGGAAATCGAGAAAGCCAGCCTCTCGGGAGCAGTGCCAGCTCGCTGGTCGAAAGTCGTCGTCGAAGCACGCAGCAGTACCGCCTCGCTCGGCACCACGCGCGTCCCTCAGGAATATGCCTCCGGCTCGATCCAGATCACAAACCTGACCGACCAGCCGGTGCCTATTCCTCAAGGGACGGTCGTGCGCTCCCTGGATGAACCTCCTGTTCGTTTTGCCACGACCCGCAGCGCGGAGGTGCCTGCTGGTGTGGGCAAGACGTTGTCCCTTCCCATCAAGGCGGAACGACCAGGCACATTTGGGAACCTGACTGCCGGTACACTGATTGCCATTGAAGGCGCGTTAGGTGCCAGTCTGACCGCAACGAATCCCAGGCCAACCACTGGAGGCGGCGATCAGATCCTTGCGATTCCAACCGCTTACAACCGGCAGCAGCTTTATGAGAAGCTGGAAGTCGATTTGCGTGAGACTGCCCTGCAGGAATTTCAGATGCAGCTGGCGCCTGGCTCGGTATTGTTTACCCCTACGATCACCATCAGCCAGGTAATTGAACAGCAATATGATCCGGCAGAAGACCTCCCCAGCGACCAGCTTGGCTTGAACCTGCGCATTGAATACCAGGCGCTCACCGTCTCAGTGGATGATATTCTGAATATGAGCGAATTGGCCCTGGATGCTAATCTATCATCGGATTTTTCCGTCATTCCCGATACGCTGCAGGTCGATAATCGCAGCCAACCGGTTTTCGAAAACGAATCCACCATGCGCTGGCAGGTAGTAGCACGGCGCCAAATTCAGGCGAGGTTTACAGCCCAAAAAGTAACCCAACTGGTGTTAGGCATGCCTCCAGAGCAGGCAGCCCGGCGGCTGAACAACGACCTTCCGCTCACAAAAGAGCCCACGATCGTGATGAACCCTGAGTGGTGGCCACGTATGCCTATCCTGCCTTTCCGCATCCAGGTAAGCACCGACTGATCGAAATATATGGGCCGAGGAATACAAATGCGTGTGCTGGCAGTCGACCCAGGAGATAAAAATATTGGCCTGGCAATCAGCGATCCGGGGGGTATAATCGCCAACCCCTTGAGCATACTCCCGCATATCTCACGTCCTATGGACGCGGCCGCGATCGCACAAATCGCCGTCGAGAACCAGGTTGGATTAATCATCGTAGGACAGGCATTAAGCGATGACAACACTCCAACCCCTCAGAGCCGTAAAGCAGCCCGCCTGGCGGCAGCCATCCGAGTGCAGTCGGACATCCCTGTCGAGCTGTGGGATGAAAGCGGCAGCACCCAGGCAGCGCGCGCGGCGGTCATCACATTGAACGTCCGCCGCAGCCGGAGAGGCGGGCATCACGATTCATTGGCAGCCACATACATGCTGCAAACCTACCTGGATGCGCACCTGGGCGAAGGCCACACAACACCATGGTAATTCACAACCCTTATCGCCACAGTTCTTTATGAGATCACGAACTTCTATTCTCGGCACATTAATAATTGTTTCATTCCTGGTAGTTTGTGTAGCTGTTATCTTGCTACTGGCAATCATCCTGGGAGTACGGCAGCGCGCCGAGGAGAAATTCGGTCCACCTGCCGCCGGAATATCCACTGCGCAGCAGCTGGTTCTATCTGTCCAGCTCCTGCTGCAGGAAGATATGCTCAAACAGCCGGCAGATGTATCGGGCTCTCCTCGCCAGTTCAAGATTCAGCTCGGTGAGGGTACCGGCTCTGTCATCAACAGGCTTGAGGCAGAAGGATTGATCTCAAGCGCTGATGCTTTTCGTAACTACCTGGTATATCGCGGGTTGGACACGACCCTGCAAGCCGGGGATTACACCTTACAACCGGCGATGAATGCAATCGAGATTGCCCTGGCTTTACAGGATGCCACTCCTGGAGAGGTGGATCTCACCATCTGGCCTGGGTGGCGCTTGGAAGAGATTGCCCAATCCATCCCCACCACAGGTTTGGGGATCTCATCTCAGGCATTCCTGGTTGCCGCACATCAGCACCCTGAAGGCTTTGCTTATACGGGATCGCTTCCAACCCATGCTTCGCTGGAAGGTTTTTTATTTCCGGGCAGCTATCGCTTCCGGCGTGACGTACCGCTTGAAGAACTGTTGAATGCCATCCTGGATAACTTCGAGGCGCAGATGACTCCCGAGATCCAGGACGGATTTACAAACCAAAACCTGGATATCTATCATGGGGTAACTTTGGCCTCGATCGTTCAGCGTGAAGCAGTTGTAGCGGAAGAGATGCCAGCAATTGCTTCGGTCTTCCTCAACCGCCTGGCAGCAGACATGAAACTGGACAGCGATCCGACTGTCCAGTATGCACTGGGATATAACCAGGATCAAGGGACCTGGTGGACAAATCCGCTCAGCCTGGTAGATCTGGCAGTGGATTCTGCATATAACACGTATCTTTACCCTGGTCTGCCACCCGGCCCAATCGCCAATCCGGGGGCGGAGGCCTTGCGAGCAGTAGCATATCCAGCCCAAACTTCATACTACTATTTTCGGGCTGCCTGCGATGGCTCAGGAAAGCACTTATTCGCTACCAACTACGCCGAGCACGTCGCTAATGCTTGCCCTTGAGAGGAGAATAATGAAAATCCATTTATTAGTGTTACTGATGATCGCCGCTATCCTGAATCCGGCGTTATTTCCGACAACGGCTCCCGAAAGCAGCCCCACAGCACCACATGAGCTCTCATTGGAACCAATCGCCGTCAATTTGAACTACCCGGTCCATGTAGCTCATTCAGGGGATGGAAGCGGGCGATTGTTTATCGTTGAGCAGGACGGCCTGATCCGGATAATCGCCAACAGCACAGTCGTCGATGAACCATTCCTGGATATCACACAGCAGGTCCGCTCCGGTGGCGAGCAGGGCCTGCTCAGCGTGGCCTTCCCACCCGGTTATGGGATTTCACGGCACCATTTTTACGTTTATTACACCAACAATAACGGGGACAATCAGGTTTCACGATTCTATCTGACACAAAATCCCGACCGCGCTGACCCGACCAGCGAGGAACTGATTATTTACTTCGACCATCCCCAACACAGCAATCATAATGGCGGTCAGCTGGCCTTCGGACCAGATGGCTACCTGTATATTGGCACCGGCGATGGTGGCGGTTCTTATGATCCATTCGGAAATGCTCAGGATACCGGATCGCTACTGGGCAAGCTGCTGCGCATCGATGTCGAGATGGATGCCGAGCCACCATTTACTGCCGATTATAGAATATTCCTCCCCCAATCATTCCAGGGAGAACCGACACAGCCCGCTCCCACCTACCGCGTTCCAGGAGACAACCCATTTGTTGGCAGGTCGGGCTACCGGGAGGAGATTTGGGCGATCGGACTGCGCAATCCGTGGCGGTTTTCATTTGATCGCAGCATAGGAGATCTATATATCGGTGACGTGGGCCAGGGTCAGAGAGAAGAAGTGGATTTCCAACCTGCCAGCAGTAACGGTGGTGAAAACTACGGCTGGGATTTCTATGAAGGTTCGGTGTGCCTCCAAACCAATCACTGCGGTCAGGCTGGGCTCACCATGCCGGTCAGCGAGTACCCCCACGATGGGCACTGCTCAATCTCCGGTGGATTCGTGTACCGCGGGAGTCAGTCTCCAAGCCTGTCGGATACCTATTATTATGCTGATTACTGCAGCGGGACAATTTGGGGAATGCAGATGACAGGCCAGGGATGGGATGCCGAAATACTTGCCAATGCCGGATTTGGCGTCAGCAGCTTTGGTGAAGATGAGGCCGGTGAGCTGTATGTGGTGGTGCGTTCCGATGCCGATTTAAATCCAGGCAGCGGCGCAATCTACCATATGATCGAGACGTTGCGCTAAATATCAACCTTTTAGCAATATTCAAGCGTTTGGATGGATCGTAATACCATCCCTGCCGGGATGGGATGACGAGGGCTTCGTCTGGTCGCCATTCTTCTCCTCGGCTCGTTCGCCTGGTGCATCTCCCTGCGAAATCTTTTTCCTTTGGCGGATGGTCCTGGGTCTCGTTGGCGCGGGCAGTAAGGCTATCTCCAGCACCTGGTCTATATGCTCAACCGGCAGAATATTCAGCTCGCTGCGCGCTCGCTTGGGCAGCTCAACCAGGTCTTTCATGTTACGTTTGGGTAAGATGACGGTTTTCAGACCCGCCCGATGAGCCGCAAGGACTTTCTCGCGCACACCACCCACTGGGAGGACCCGGCCGCGCAGGGTAATCTCCCCGGTCATGCCGACATCCCGATTTACCGGTCGCCCGGTGAACGCGGATACCAGGGCTGTAGCGATGGTGATGCCTGCGCTGGGACCATCCTTAGGAATTGCCCCCTCCGGTATATGGATATGGATGTCGACCTGGTCATAGATATCGCTGGGGAGCATTAAATCGCGAGAACGAGACTTCAGGTAAGACAAGGCAGCATGGGCAGATTCCTGCATCACGTTGCCAATCTGCCCCGTGATCTGCAGATTGCCCTTGCCTTCCAGCAGCAAGATCTCAACCGGCATTATCTCGCCCCCATTTTCTGTCCAGGCTACTGCTGTCGCCACCCCGATCTCGCTCTGTCGTTCAGCTTCCAGGTTGAAAAACTGCGGTGGACCCAGGTAACGCTCAATGGCGGACGCCCCGATCAGAGCCCGGTGGCGCTTGCCTTCTGCTTTCGTCCGGGCAATTTTGCGGCATACCCGGCCTATCTCGCGTTCCAGGTTGCGGACGCCAGCCTCATACGTGTACTCCCGGATGATGCGCTGCAATGCCTGGATAGAAAACCGCGCCTCCTGTTCTTCCAGGCCGTTTTCCTCAAGCTGGCGCGGTATGAGAAAACGTCCGGCAATTTCCAGCTTCTCTTCTTCGATGTAGCCGGGGAACTCGATCATCTCCATCCGGTCGAATAGTGCGTTGGGGATAGTCGTCGTGGTATTGGCGGTGGTTATGAACATGACCTTCGAGAGGTCATAAGGCAGTTCCAGATAATGGTCGGAAAAAGTGAAGTTCTGCTCTGGGTCCAACACTTCCAGGAGAGCTGCCGCCGGGTCGCCGCGAAAATCCAAGCCCAACTTATCGATCTCGTCCAGCATAAACAGAGGATTGTTCGTTCCAGCCCGCCGCATCGTTTGCAGGATACGACCAGGGAGAGCACCGATATAGGTACGGCGATGGCCGCGTATTTCAGCCTCATCGCGCACCCCGCCTAAAGATAGGCGTACAAATTTCCTCCCCAGTGCATCGGCGATCGAGCGTCCGAGCGAGGTTTTCCCTGTGCCAGGTGGGCCAACGAAACACAAGATCGGCTGGCGGATCCTTTTAGGCTTAAGGCTGCGTACGGCGATATATTCCAGGATACGTTCTTTGGCCCGCGGCAGACCGTAATGATCCCTTTCTAGTATCTTGGCAGCGTGCTTCACATCCAGGTTGTCGTCAGTCGAATTAGACCACGGTAAATCAAGGATCCACTCGATATACGTACGGATGATACCAACCTCAGGGGACATGGGCGGCATTTGCCCAAGGCGATCCACCTCTTTCAAGGCTCTCACCTGAGCTTCTTCGGGTAAGACGGCACTCTCTACACGCGTGCGCAGCTCCTGGATCTCACGTGTCCAAATATCCCCCTCCCCAAGCTCTGTCTGGATAGCCTTCATTTGTTCGCGCAAGTAAAATTCTCGTTGTGAGCGGTCGACTTCGCTTTGGGCGCGCGAATGGATCTCATCCTCGAGCTCGAGCACGTCTACCTCACCAGCCAGCAGCTTTACCACCCGCTTCAGACGTTCGAGTGGATCAACGGTCTCCAACAGCATCTGACGATCTTCAAGCGTGGGAGCCACGGCTGTGATAATCATGTCTGAGAGCCAGGCCGGTTCGTCTATATTTAAGGCATACAGATAAGCTTCTTCCGGCAAGCTGCGATCAAGCTGCACACATTTCTGGAATAATTCCAGCGCTGTGCGCATGGTCGCGTCTGTCTGCCGGTCGACTTCCACAACCTCGTATAGTGGGCGAGCGCGCACACGCAGATACGGTTCCAGCTGGGTGAATTCGAGCACTTCTACCCTTCGACGCCCTTGAACCAGGGCGGAACTGGAGCCATCAGGCATGCTTAGCAACCGTCCGACCGCCAGCTCGACACCGATACTGAGAAAATCTCCTGGCTCTGGATCATCCTCATCGGGATCGCGCTGTGTCAAGGCAATTACCGTTGTATCGTTTAATTGAGCGTCTTCAATCGCCAGCAATGAGGATTCACGGCCGACAAAAATCGGGGAAACCATGTGCGGGAATACGACCAGATCGCGCAGCGGTAAGACTGCACACTCGATCAGACCCTCTTCATCCGGTACCGCATCGGGGACAGTATAGAGCTCCTCGGTCCTGCGGTGTAATGCCTCCCCGAAATTATCGTCTTCTTCGCCAAAATACCAATCCTGATCTCGCATTTATCTCTCCAGTATGCGCGGTGGATTCATACGGTCACCTGGCCAGGATTACGCGCCATCCATGCTTCACGTGCCCCGGCTGCAATAAAAATACTGCCTGTCACCAGCACAAGCTGATCACTTCCCGCCCTGGACAAAGCCTCATCCAACGCTTCAGGAACATCCGGTACGATTGTCACGGGAAGGCTGTACTGCTGGGCAATCTCTGCCAATCGTTCTGCTTCTATGGCGCGTGGGTGGAAGGATTTGGTGGCAATTACCTGCTGGACGCGCGGAGCCAGCTCAGCAAACATCCCACTGATATCCTTATCTTCTGAGGCTCCATAGACCAGCACAACAGGCCAGTCCGGAAAATACTTATCCAAAGCCAGGCGCAATTTTAACGTAGAATCGCGATTGTGGGCGCAATCGACCACAACCGGCGGCTCACGCCGCAGTATCTCAAAACGACCAGGCCATTGCGCGCGAGCAAACCCGTCCTGTATGTGCTTATTGAGGATCGGGATTGTGGTATTCCCGAAGATCCGTAAAGCCGCGTAGGCGGTGGCAGCATTTTGCACCTGGTGATCGCCCAGCAACGGGATAGTCAACCGCAGTGGCTGCCCGTCCAATGATAATTTTCCATCGCTCCCCTCATACCAGACGAGCAGGTCTTGCCCATCCAGCGAGTAAGATTTGGATTCATATCGGAAATCTACGCCAATCCTGTAAAGCGGTGCAGCGCGTTCGGTTGCAATTCGCTCGATGGCCTGAATTGCATCTTCCTGCTGTGGTGAGACCACCACGGGTACGCCTGCCTTAATAATGCCTGCCTTCTCCTGGGCAATCTGTGAGATAGTATTCCCCAGCAGTGCAGTGTGATCGTAGGATATTGAAGTAATGACTGACACTTGCGGAGTAACCACATTGGTGGCATCCAGACGCCCACCCAGCCCAACTTCCAGAACAGCTACGTCGACCTTATGGCGTGCAAAATACAGGAACCCCAGGGCTGTGGTGATCTCGAAGGTGGTAATTTGCGGGACCTTTGCCAATACCGGCTTGAGATCCTCCACCAGCGCAACCAGCTCATCATGCGGGATCGGGACGCCATCGATCTGGATCCGTTCAGCATAGTCATGTAAATGCGGAGAAATGTATAAACCAGTCCGCAGGCCAGCCGACATCAAGGCGCTCTTACACAGCGCCGCCACTGATCCTTTGCCCTTCGTCCCAGCAATATGTATGCTGGGATAATCACCCTCCGGGTGACCAAGTTCTGCCACCAGGGCAGCCATGCGGCCTAGATCGAATTGGTCCGCAGAATAGCGCGTGCCGCGCGTCATACTAAAATCGACGTATGTGTAGAGATAATCTAGAGTTTGCTGGTAGGCATCGGTTTGATCCATGATTGAGGCATTGTAACCCCTTGATCTCCTATCTGCAAGATGATTCTGACTTTGGGGTGCACTCAAATGTTGTGGGTTTGGGTTGTGTGGTGTGGGCGGCTACGCCGCCCACACCACACAACCCATCTCATTCAACAACAACCTTTTAGTGATCCCTGACTTTGTCAGTTTCGCTCAGGTTGGCAGGTATGGCTCGATACTCAAAATCGGCATGGTACAATGACTCTTTGTGTTGGCGAGATTGTTCAGAATGCTTACTTATCTTGTGACCATCATCGTCGTCCTCGTCCTGCTGGTCGCCCTGGTACCGCGCCTGATCACCTGGTCCTATGCTCGCTCGCGCACATACTCGGTAGAGACGGTCCCCAATCGCCGCGTCGCGATCGTCTTCGGGGCCGGCTTGTGGCGTGATGGCAGCCCCACGCCTGTTTTACGCGATCGTGTCGCCACTGCTGTGGACCTGTATTTCGCAGGCAAGGTCGTAAAACTGCTCATGAGTGGGGACAACCGCTTTATTTACCACAACGAGCCTGGCGCCATGCGCGAATATGCGCTCAGCCTGGGCGTCCCGGACGAGGATATCGTAATGGATTTTGCTGGGCGGCGCACGTATGACACCTGCTACCGGGCGATCCACATCTTCGGAGTAAAAGAAGCTGTCCTAATCACTCAGGCATTTCACCTGCCGCGTGCCATATATACCTGCAACCAGCTTGGACTCCCCTCCATCGGGGCGCCTGCCGACCAGCGCGAATACCGGCGGCGTTCGCTGGTTTACTGGAACACGCGTGAGATCCCGGCTACGCTGGTCGCTCTTTTAGAGGTGCATCTGACGCGACCCATACCGGTTATGGGGGAGCCGGAACCGATCTTTCCATTGGAGGCAGAATGAACCGTGAGCAGGCCTTTGAGATCGTGCATCAATATGTTAAAAACGAGAACCTTATCAACCACATGCTTTCTGTCGAAGCCGCCATGCGCTCCTATGCGGATAAGCTCAGCGAAGATGCCGATACCTGGGGAATAACCGGTCTGCTTCACGACTTCGATTGGGAGATCCACCCCACATTGGATCTGCATCCCCAGGCGGGAGCGCCCATCCTCAGGCAGCATGGCGTACCGGAAGAGATCGTGCGCGCTATCCTCAGCCACGCCGACCACACCGGGGTTTTACGCCAATCCACGATGGAGAAATGCCTTTACGCCTGCGACGAGATAACAGGCCTGATCACAGCCGTAGCTCTTGTGCGTCCATCCCACTCTCTACTGGATCTAGAAGCGAAATCCGTCAAAAAGAAATGGAAGGATCGCTCTTTTGCCGCGGGCGCGAACCGGGCTGAGATCCAGCAGGCTGCCGAAGAGTTCGGTGTCGAGCTTTGGGAGCATGTGGGTAACGTCATTCTGGCGATGAGGTCGATTGCCCCGGCTCTGGGTTTACAGGGAAACTTGTAATCAATCCTCCAACTGCATAGGTCCTGAGTCCAATAGATTACAATAAAACGCTCCCGCCATACTAGCGCGGGAGCGTATTTGGTTAATCTTGGGAGGAAAATCGATTAGAAATATTCAGAGATACGCTCGATCTCACTGCACGAATTGCCGCACTTGTCAAGCAGGGTGAAGATCTCATTCTTGGCGGGCGCCTGGACGACAACGGTGCTCCCATCCTTCATCGTGATGGTGATTTGCAGCGAAAAGGCTTGGTACACTTCAGCCACTTCACCGCTGGCTAATAGAGCCTCCACATCAGACCACTCGATAGTATCGCCCTGTACAGGTGCCGGATAAGGGTTATATGGAACGAATTTGACCATCGGACCGGGATAAGGATTCGATCCGGAGGCTGTTGGGAGAGCGGCGGGCTGTGTCTCATCCATTGCAGGGGTATCTGCAGGAGCCTGTTCGACAGTTTCTACCGGCGCCTGGGTATCTACCGGGGCTTCCGTAACCGTGGGTTTCGATCCGCATGCGGACAGCGCCAAAGAAAGAATTATGACGAACAGTGCAGCTGATCCAATTTGTCTTTTCATACTGCCTCCTTACTACTTAGCTTAGACGGCAGAATTATACACGAGATTCCTCTCCCGATTGATCATACGGGGACCCTTACACCTGTCAAATGAGTAAACCTTAATTCTGAAGACTCATAGGTTGTTCTTATGGTCTCGCCAGCCATCACACGAATGTTGACATTCCCTACGGATTATGCTAAACTATGCGCAGTATTGGCTATACGAATAATCTGCGCACAATCACCTGGAGGTACTCATGTCACCTGAAACTTATTCTGCTCACATCACCCCCCGGTCTGCTCTCATCCCCACCATCAAAGCCTGGCAGATCTACCTGGAAGATCAAGGTAATTCCGTTCATACGGTCAAAGCCTTCACAGCTGACCTGCGCCTGCTGGCTTCTTACCTGCCGCTCGATCACGATCTCGGCAGCATCTCGACCTCCGACCTGAACAGCTTCCTGGATTGGATGCAAACCGGGCGCCGTGTGCCTTGCAGCCCGAAAACTCTGGCGCGCCGGATAACCTCGATCAAAGCCTTCTTTCGCTGGCTTCACAAGAACGGCGTCGTGCTGGTCGATCCGGCTGAAAAAGTCATCCAGAGGACCGTCATCAGCCCTCTACCCGAAGTGCTGACCGAAGATGAGGTCCATGCCGTGTTGGAAGCTGCCGATGCTCACAGGCACGGCACCAAACCCGATACCAGGTATTACACCCTGCTTGTACTGCTACTCCATACGGGAATCAAGAAGGGAGAATGCCTGGCTTTAAGCCCGGCTCACATCGACCTGCAAGCGCCGGATGGGCCAATCCTGTTTGTGCGCTATACCAGCCCACAGTACCGCTACAAAGAGCGCAAAATCGCCCTCCCTGAGAGCTGGATCAGCGCCTACCAGGAATACCAGGCCCAATTCCAGCCCACCGAGCGCGTTTTTCCCTGGTCACCCCGGCGGTTGGAATACCTCCTGGAAGACCTGGGTGAAGAAGCCGGGCTGAAAAAACACCTCTCCTTCGACATGTGCCGCTGGACCTGCGCTTTAATGGATTGGAAAGCCGGCATCGAGCGCGACAAGATCCGCCAAAAGCTGGGCATCTCCAAAGTGCAGTGGCGCGAGATCAGTATGAAATTGGAAAGCCTTGCAGCGAACAACTAGCTTAGATACTTAGGGACGCCGATCGGTAGCCCGAAAGTCATCACCCAGACCTGCCCCTGCTCATCCCCCGATGGCGCTCATAGCCCGGTTCATGGGCACCAGCCCCTCCGCCAACCCGTTCCCCCAGGGTTTCTGCCAGATCGCTTCCAGGATGATCGAGCGCAGTTGCTCCTGTGTAGCCCCCTGGCGCAGAGGAGTCAGTAAATCCACCTCGCGCTCATTCAGCAAGCACAGACGCAGCCGCCCATCCGCGGTCAGCCGGGCGCGCGTACAGCTGTAACAAAAGGGTTGGCTTACCGACGAAATAAAACCGACCGTACCAATTCCTCCTTGCAAACGATACAGGCGCGCCTCGCCGTCCAAGTTTCCACCGTTCACCGCCTCCAACATCCCATACGCAGATTCGATACGCGTCTTGATCTCATCTGCAGTGACCATCCTGGCAAGCTGAAAATCGGTCACGCCAGCGAACGGCATCATCTCGATAAACCGCACCTGCCAGTTTTGCTCGAGAGTCAATCCTGACAGATCGATTACGTCCCGTTCACTGTAATCTCGCACGACGACAGAGTTGATCTTAATCGGCGTCAGACCTGCGCATTCTGCGGCGCGAATGCCATCCCACACATCTTGCAGGGAACCATGGCGCGTCAGCTTGGTGAAACGTCCAGGATCGAGCGTATCCAGGCTGAAATTGACGCGGTCTAAACCCGCCTCTGCCAGCGGCTTCGCCAGGCGTGAGAACAATACTCCGTTGGAAGTCATGGAGAGGCTGCGAACTCCGGGTGTGAGCGCGATCTGGCGCACAAGGTCGACGATTCCCGCCCGTACAGTTGGCTCTCCACCCGTCAGCCGGAACTTATCAAACCCCAGACTGGCGAAAAGCCGTACAAATGTCAGCACCTCTTCATCCTGCATCAGCTCGGCATTCGGTCGGAAGGTGATATCATCCGGCATGCAGTAGACACAACGCAGGTTGCAGTGGTCAGTGAGACTTACCCGTAAATAGTGTATCTGCCGACCAAATCGATCGATCGCCATCCAGCACACCTTTCAGTTCAGCATTAGGTCCTGCACAGTCGTCAGAATACGAGATGCCCAATATGGGGGTGTCTATCGATGCCCGGACACTGCGCAGAACCAATCCGGTAATTATTTTTATGGTGTGTGCGGCGGCGTAGCCGCCGCACACACCATAAATAAATTCAATTTTCGGATAGATACATATTATAACAAGGGGATACCAGGTGGGGAAAGTTACGTTTATCCCTTATATGGATAACAATACTCCAGTAATAACCTGACCGCTTAACCTTTTATTCGAGCCGGCAAAGCTGAAAATGGGCAGCGCGCTGTGTGTCACCTCGAACCTGGACTCTCTCCGATAAGCGCAATCCAGGTATCCACAGAATGTCATCTCCGGCTGCCAATAAAGGCCAGCTGTCCCTCACGCGCTGCGGTATTTTCAGGTTGATCATCAGGTCCGATACCTTTGTAGAATGTCCCTGCATCCCAATCATGCGGATACGATCGCCCGGCAGCCTGCCGCGCAAGCTCATCGGCATATCGGGCACATGCAGATCGATCCAGGCCTGGAACGGATCTTTATTCGAAGCTGCCATCTCGAAAGCCTGCCGGGAGTCCTGGACTTCCTCTACGGTAAATACCCACCCACTGGTAAGAACGCGTTTATCAGGTATATCAATCTCATCCCACTCATCGATCCGCATTTGGGGCCACGGATCAGTTGGCAGCTGTGCACCTGCAGAGAACAGCCAAACCCAATTTCCCTCTATCAATAAGTTAATATCAGCCGCCAGCTCTACGGCGCCCGATTGATGAGCGACCAGATGTTGGGCCGCCTTCTCCACTTGGGAAAAATCGATATCTTTTAGACCAGGACGGAGTGCGGCGAATGCCTGGCGCAGGAGATAACGCTGAATGGCAAGCGGCTGGCGGCCCCAAGCTGCATAATCCAGAGACACATATCCCTGACCCGTACGGATATTGCATTCAGCACTGGCTTCACGGACTACACCCTCGATAACCTCGTAATCTCCCTGGGCCAGGATGGACATGCGGTACACCGCCTCGCGGATCGCAGGATTATATTCCTTCAAGAGGGGAATCAATTCATGTCGAATGCGGTTGCGGTAATAAGTGCGATCCAGGTTGCTCTCATCAACCAGAGGTTGGAGCCCCCTCTTAGCCAGGTGAGACATAACCTGCTCGCGCCATACTCCTAACAGCGGGCGAATCAGCGGCAGCTTGGTTGACCAGGGATTCGGCAGAGATCTGTACTCCATGCCGCGCAGTCCCTGCAAACCTGCGCCGCGCAGCAGGTGCATGATAACCGTTTCTACCTGGTCATCAGCCGTATGCCCGACTGCCACAGCTTGTGCGTCAATTCGCTCACCTTCTTCGAATAGAAATTTGTAGCGCCGCTCCCGGGCCGCCTCTTCGATCGATTGCCGATTATCCCTGGCATACGCCAGAACGTCGCTTCCAGCAGTGACGAAAGGGATTCCAAGCCTCTCTACATGCGCTGCTAACCAGCGCGCTTCATCGTCAGCCGATGGACGAAGCCCATGGTTGTAATGGGCAACAAGCAGGGTATAGCCGCAATCCACGAGCATTTCGAGCAGGTACAAGCTATCTGGACCTCCCGATACGCCCACAAGGATTGCACGGTTTTGTACGAGTATGCAATTATGTTGTAAAATATAGTGTAGATTTTCCAACATCACAAAAATTATAGCGTATAGTACCTAAAAACAGGGGAAATCACTTGCTCCATCTCCATGCTAACAATTTTATCGCTTGCCCGGATTATTGGTTTGTGCTAGACTGGATAAGTGTGAGTCGCGGACCTGAGGAGCAGCCATGCCTGAAACAATCCTTGTTGTGGACGATGATGTCGATACGCTCAAATTAGTAGGCCTGATCCTGCAGCGCCAGGGGTACGAGGTGCATGTAGCTAATTCCGGGGCGCAAGCTATGGCAAGCCTGGCAAATGAAACTCCTGACCTGATATTGTTGGATATCATGATGCCGGAGATGGATGGCTATGAGGTAGCGCGCCATTTGCGATCTGAGCCAGCCACATCTGAAATTCCCATCATCATGTTCACGGCCAAAACCCAGCTCGATGATAAAGTAACAGGCTTTGAAGCTGGTGCAGACGATTACCTGACCAAACCCACCCAGCCGCGCGAGCTGCTGGCGCATATTAAAGCGGTCCTGGCCCGTACCAGCAAGGCGCGAACTCCAGCGGTCACAACTCCTGCATCCTCCGCCGAGCGCGGATATATGGTCGCAGTGATGGGTGCCAAAGGCGGACTTGGGGTATCAACCGTCGCCCTCAACCTCGGAGTTGCCCTCAAGGAAGAGCATAAGAAAGACGTCATTGTCGCCGACTTCAGACCGGGTCAGGGGACTATCGGGCTGGAATTGGGATATCAAAAGGCAGAGGCTTTAAACCGGCTGCTCGAAAAGAAGCCCAACGAGATCAATCCCCTGGAGATAGAATCTCAGCTTGTTCTTCACTCTTCCGGTATCCGCCTGCTTTTATCTTCACACCGCCCGAGCGACGCCAAGTTTAGCACGGCAGTAGCGCACTTTGAAGCCATTGCCCGTCAGCTTCCCTATCTCGCCCGGCACGTCGTTCTGGACATTGGTCCTTCCTACACCGCAATAACCGAAGCCGTCCTTCCCCACTGCAATGAAGTGATCCTTGTAGTCGAGCCAGTCCCACACTCAGTCAGCCAGTCACGGCTATTGATGGATGAATTATCCAACAGCGGAGTTGGAGAAGGAAAAATTACTGCGGTACTGGTGAATCGATTCCGGTCGGGAGTTCAGCTATCCTGGAGCCAGGTACAAGATATGCTGAAACACAATATTTCTGTAATTTTCACACCGGCTGCCGAATTGACCTATCAGGCATCGGTCAATGGTGTGCCGCTGATCTTGCAGCAGCCGGAAAGCCTGACTACACAACAGTTCCAAAAACTAGCAGAAAGAGTCAACCAGCACAGCGATTAAACGCCATTGAGATGGCGCAGTCATACGACCTGATGGATCGAGGCATACAGTGTGCCGCCGAAATCATCCGGGATAGCCAGTATGCAGTTGTCTTATCAGGAGCAGGAATTTCAACACCATCTGGCATCCCTGATTTCCGCTCTCCTACCAGCGGCTTGTGGGAGAGATATGATCCATTTGAGGTGGCTTCGCTCAACGCTTTTCGCTACGACCCGGAAAAATTCTTTTCTTGGATGCGCAACCTGGCTAACAAAATCCAGATCGCTCAGCCCAATTCTGCACATACCGGGCTTGCGCAGCTGGAAAGTGAAGGCCTTATCCATACTGTTATTACCCAGAACATCGATGGCCTGCACCAAAGAGCGGGATCACAGAATGTATTGGAAATACACGGTACTCTCCGTACCTTGACATGCATTGGATGCTACCGGCAGCAAGACGCAACCAGTTATTTGGAGCCTTATCTTCAAAGTGGTGAAATCCCACGCTGTCCGAACTGCAGGAACATACTCAAACCTGATGTGGTGTTGTTTGGAGAACAGCTGCCAGCCCGTACGTGGCTGCAGGTGAAGCAAAATGTCAATCAATGCGATCTGATGATCGTGGTAGGCTCATCATTGGAAGTCCTGCCTGTTGCCGGTCTGCCAATGCGCGCCATCGAGAATGGCGCCCATCTGATCATCATCAACCAGTCAGAGACTTATATCGATATTCGCGCAGACATCGTTATCTCAGAAAATGTGGCAGTTACCATCCCACGGATTGTCCAAGAGGTTTTGGGTGACTGATACCAGGCCCACCACCATACCAGAGCGCTATGAGCGTTTGCTGGAATTATCGCGCGATCTCTCCTCAACCCTGGACCTGGACAGCCTGCTGAACCGCATCGTCCATGCTGCCGCTGATTTGTGCGATGCCGAAGCGACCTCGATCTTGCTCTATGACCAGGTCAAAGACCAGCTCTATTTTCGCGCTGCCTCCAATCTAGACGTCCCCCTTATGAGTGAGCTGGTGGTACCGGTGAGCGGCAGCATTGCTGGCTGGATTGTTACCAATCGCCAGCCGATCATGATCTCGGATGTCAAGAAAGACCCGCGCTATTTTGGGAATATCGCAAGGATCACTCAAGTAGAAACTCGCTCCATCTTGGGGGTGCCCTTACTCCGCAAAGATAAGGTCGTTGGCGTCCTGGAGGCGATTAACAAACTAACAGGGACTTTCTCCGACGAGGATCAGGATCTGCTCCTGGCTCTCGGCGCTCAAGCTGCGATTGCCATCGAGAATGCACGTCTATTCCGACAGTCCGATCTGATCTCGGAGTTCGTGCATGAGATCCGCACCCCATTGGCCTCCCTCACTGCCGCCGCGTACATTCTGCTTCGACCGGAGATCTTAGAGGATCGCCACACCAAGATTGTGCAGACCATGCAGCAGGAGATAAGCCGGCTATCGGAGATGTCATCAGCTTTCCTGGACCTGGCACGCCTGGAATCGGGCAGGACGCGCTTTCAATTTACAAGTGTGGATCTCGGCGATCTCCTGGTGGAATGTTCAGTTGTGGTTCGCAGCAAATTGGAAGAAAAGCAGCAGGAGCTGATCCTGAAGATAGATCCACAACCCATCCAGATCAACGCCGACCGGGATAAGCTGAAGCAGGTGATTCTCAATCTGCTGAGTAATGCCAACAAATACACATCGTCAGGCGGCACGATCCGCGTTTCCGCTTCCACGACCTCCGATGAGATACTGATCAGCGTCAGCGATAATGGACGTGGTATCTCTTCAGAATACCTCCCCCATCTGTTCGAGAAATTTTACCGCGTTCCATCCTCAGAATACGACACGCAGGGGACAGGACTGGGCCTTTTTATCTGCAAGCATATTATCGATGCACATGGGGGAAAAATAACCGTGGAAAGCACCTACGGGCAGGGCGCCACTTTTACCGTCCGGCTCCCGTTTATCGTTTAACTCACCCATACACGGCAAGGGGATCAGCTGTTCGTTTACCTGCTTCCGGATCAAGATTATTCCTGACCGCGTTTACTTCCAAATAGTGTAGCTACCCCGGCGGGCGCTCCTCAAGCACCTTTTCGTCCGAACTGGCGCTCGAGTAAATCTACTGAGAGATGGATCATGGTCGGACGCCCATGCGGGCATGTACGCGGCGATTGGCATACTTCCAAATCTGCTAGAAGGGCGCGCTGCTCTTCCATGGAGAGAGTTTGCCCTGCTTTTACGGCAGCTCGTTTGCAGATGCGAGCAATCATACGCTTTTCGAATTCCGTTTGCAGGGGCGTCTCATCCTCTTCGAATTCCTCCACCAGTACATGCAGCGCCATACCCGGATCCATGCCAGAAAGGATAGACGGGACAGCGCGTATCAAGAATGCATTGGAGCCAAACTCCTCTACCTGAAATCCCAATATCCCAAGCAAGGGCAGCTGCTCGTGCAAGAGCCGGGCGCGCGCCGATGGCAGGTCAACCGTCACTGGTTGGAGCAGAATTTGGGATGGCAGCTGGGTGGGGTCCTGTTTGGACTGATAATATTGGACGAGGAATTTCTCGAACAAAACCCGTTCATGAGCAGCGTGCTGGTCGATCAAATAGAGTCCATCCGGTCCTTCTGCAACCAGGAATGTCGACGCCACCTGTCCGATGAGACGAAGCAACGGCATCCATCCCGAAGGTGGATTCATCGGGGACTGCACCACAGACGGAGCCTGAACCGGAGCAGACTCGCCAGACTCACCCGGGACCGAGCCAGATGTCGTGAAATCCGTGCCGCTGAATATTCCTTCTGAGCGCGCCTCCCAGGCTGATTTCCAATAGGAGGGGGTTCCAATCTGCGGTACAGGAGTGTGTGCCAGCAGTGCCCGGCGGACAGAGCGCTGTACGGCGCTGAAAACCGCGTCGGGCTGGCGGAAGCGCACCTCGGCTTTTGTAGGATGGACATTCACGTCCACCAACTCGGGCGGTACTTCGATAAACAGTACCGCCAATGGATAGCGCCCCACCATAAGGAGAGTGTGATACGCCTGGATCAAAGCTGCTGCCAGGCTGGAATCTTGCACCGGGCGCCGGTTGATAAAAAGTGTAATATCACGACGGTTAGAGCGTGTCAATGAAGTCGGACTGATGTAGCCTGTGATTTTAAATGGTTCATCCACTGCCAGCACTTCGAGCATCTGCCGGGCGATATCTACTCCAAATAGGGCGCCTAATACCTCCCGGCGATCATCGCCGCCAGTAGTCTGCAGCGATATCCGGTTATCCTGACGAAGCTGGAAGCGGATTTGCGGGTACGCCAATGCCAGCCGAGCTACCAGGGTGTCGATATACCTGCGTTCTGTCAGCTCGTTCTTCAGAAACTTCAGACGGGCAGGAACATTGAAAAACAAATCTTCAACGCGCACCAACGTTCCCACCGGGGCGCCTACCGCCTCAACTGGTCCAACCCTGCCCCCATCCACCCTCATCCGGGCACCCAGATCATCAGCTTCCATCCGTGAGGTAATCGTCAGTCGCGAGACGGACCCGATCGATGCCAGCGCCTCCCCACGGAAACCCAGGGTTTGGATCGAGAACAAGTCATCCACCTTTGCCAGCTTACTTGTAGCATGCCGGGTAACAGCTAACGATAGCTCATCCCGGGGTATTCCGTACCCATTATCCGAGACTTCCACAAGTTTTCGTCCCCCGGCTTCCACCTGGACGGTGATCTGAGTGGCATGCGCGTCAATCGCATTTTCCAGTAATTCCTTTACCACCGAGGCAGGTCGTTCAACGACCTCCCCAGCGGCTATTTGGGATGCAACTTCATCAGGGAGCAATCGAATAGGCATAGACTGATTATACAAGGTGAATAGGTGCTAGTGATGATCAATTGTTGCTTATAGATTGCAAGCCATCATCTTGATATCCCGCACATCCCTTATAATTGCACGTATGAAATACACCACCTTGTTTATTGACCTGGACGGCACAGTTTATGATAACCAGACCGGGTTGTGGGACATGATCCGCGTACGGATGAATGATTATGTGCAAAGGCTGCTCCAGCTGCCCCCGGATGAGACCGCGGCTTTGCGTCGTCATTACTACGAGACTTATGGCACGACGCTGCGCGGGCTCCAGATCCACCACAGAGTAAACGCCGATGAATACCTGGCTTACGTTCATGATATCCCGTTGGCTGATTATATAAAACCAGATCCGGAGCTGCGCTCATTCCTCATCAGCTTGCCGCAGAATAAATTCATCTTCACCAATGCCGATCTGGCACATGCAACGCGCACGTTGGATGTGATCGGTATCAGGGATTGTTTCGATGGCATTATCGACGTGCGCGCTTTACAGTTCCACTGCAAGCCAGAACCCGAAGCATACCAGATTGCCCAACGTCTGGCTGGTGAAAACAACCCCGAGCAGTGCATAATTATTGACGATTCAGAGCTTAATCTGGCTGGCGCTCGCCAGATGGGCATGATCACGGTGCTGGTAGGCAGAAATGGCCCTCACCCCTGCGCTCATTTTCAAATTGATAAGCTAAATGATTTGCAGAGGGTCATTCCAGAGCTATGGTCAGATCACATCCGCTGACCAGCATCGCCCGGATCGATTAAATCACCGATAAACTCTGATTAACAGGTAGGAATACCTGACAGGCTCAGGAGCGTATTGAATGGATAAACAGATTCCTATGGAGGAGGCGGCTGCACAGGTGCAATCCGGCAGCATGTTGGCATTGGGCGGCATGACGCTGTACCGCCGTCCTATGGCGTTTGTGCGCGCATTATTACGACGGCACGGATCAACCGGCGGCCCCGATCAGCTGACCCTGCTGGCTTTCACAGCCGGTCTGGAAAGCGATCTATTGGTAGGCGCTGGAATAGTCTCTGCAGTACGCTCATGCTATTTCGGCCTGGAGATTTTTGGATTTGCACCGATGTTCACTTATTTCGCTAACCGCGGCGAGCTGAAAATCATGGAGGAGACCGAGGCCAGCATTGCCTTCGGATTACGAGCGCAGATGGCAGGGATTGGCTTTATGCCCGGCCGCGGCTGGCTGGGCACGGATCTGCCGCGCTTAAGGCCAGATGTCAAGACAATTCGAGATCCCTATAACGACGAAGAGCTGATGGCATTTCCGGCTATCCGCCCGGATGTGGCTGTAGTTCATGCCCTCCGTGCAGACCCTCACGGCAACGCGCAGATTGGTGATAATAAAGGGGTTGATATCGAACTTGTGCTGACTGCCAGGACAGTCATCGTGACTGCAGAAGAGATCTTACCTGAGCTGACCAAAGCAGATATTGCTGCCCCTGTCGTGGACGCAGTCGTTCTGGCTCCAAGAGGCGCACAGCCCACCTCATGCCATCCGCTCTACCCCATGGATGGCGAGGCGCTTTTAGCGTACGCGGAACAGGTCAGCGATCCTGTCTCTTACCAGAACTACCTTCGCACCTGGCTCTGAGTAATGGCCGAATAAATCTCGTTCTTTCACAATGTTTATATTATTCTAATCATATTATGGTAATCTTATATCCGAATTAGCGAATTGACGGTTAGATTCGCAGGAGCATATATGAAATCCAGGGTGTTAATTACCGCTATCACGATCATAGTCGCCATCTGCATGCTGACGGGTGCTTTTTCCTCAGGCTTTGTCGCTGGACGAATCTTCGCCCCCGACTCTACTTCTGAAGCATTGAGCTTTCTCGACCAGATGGATCTCCCAACGCCATCTGCCCCTGCGGCTGAAGAAAGTGGAACACCAGAGGATCTCCAACAGCTTTTTGAGCCCTTCTGGCAAGCATGGGATCTTGTCCACGACCAGTATGTAGACCAGCCAGTGGATGATGAAGTCTTAATGCGAGGCGCCATCCAAGGAATGCTGGATTCCCTCGGCGATCCGCACACCTCCTACCTGGACCCAGAGCAAAACAAGATGCTCAACACCCAACTGCAAGGTGAAGAGATGTATGAGGGAATTGGAGCCTGGGTAGATACCAGCAGCGATTACCTGACTATCATCAGTCCCATGCCAGGCTCACCAGCAGAGAAGGCCGGATTAAGGCCCGGAGATAAGATCATTGCTGTCGATGGTGAAGATATGACCGGACTAGACGGGGAGGTCGTGCGCAAGAGAGTTATCGGTCCTGCGGGTTCCACAGTCGTCCTAACCATCTCCCGCGAAGGTCAAGAGCCATTCGATGCAGCGCTCGAGCGCGCCAGCATTATAGTCCCGAGCCTGGAATACCGCATGCTGGATGATGATATCGCATATGTGCACCTGTATATCTTCGGCGATACAACCGCCGACGAGCTCAGAGATGCATTAAAAGATCTGCTGAAGGAAAATCCGCGCGGATTAATCCTCGACCTGAGATACAACGGCGGAGGTTACCTGAACACTGCAATTGACGTGGCCTCCGAATTCATTAGTGATGGCGTTTTAATGTATGAGGAGTATGGAAGCGGCGATCGAGAAACTTTCGAAGCCAATGGCGATGGTGTTGCCACAGATATTCCAATGGTGGTATTGATCAACGAAGGCAGCGCATCGGCCTCCGAGATCGTCGCCGGCGCAATACAAGACCGGCAGCGTGCGCTCCTGGTTGGAGAGACATCTTTTGGCAAGGGTTCTGTACAGATCCCAACCCAGCTCAAGAACGACCAGGGCGCGGTTCGTATAACAGTCGCTCGCTGGCTGACTCCTAACGGGCGTACGATCCATCAGCTTGGCCTGGAACCGGACTATATCGTCCAGATCACCGAGGAAGATCTAGCTGCCGATCGCGATCCACAGCTGGATAAAGCGCTTGAATTGCTGCTTCAATCCAATTAATTGATATAGAAGTTACGCAGTTCAGGAGAAAAGTGTGGGTGTTTGGGCGGGCTGCGCCCGCCCAAACACCCACTTCCTCCCCCAGCTGCGTAAGTCCTATGATAATAAGAAATCCACGGGTTTCTTCCTGTACTATGGAGGTTTGAATGTTCTATTTTGATCCAAGATATATCTTGTTTATGGCGCCGGCTTTCATAATAATGATGCTGGTGCAGTGGTACGTAAATTCAGCTTACCAGAGATGGAGCAAGGTGCCCACCCGGACGCGTATGACTGGCGCACAGGCTGCACAGCACTTAATTCAACGCGGTGGATTAGCAGGTGTAAGCGTTGAGGGGATCAGTGGCAAGATGACGGATCACTATGATCCGCGCACCAAAGTGCTGCGCCTTTCCTCTGGGGTTTATCAGAGCAGCTCAGTCGCGGCGATGGCAATAGCAGCTCACGAGCTTGGACATGCTCTGCAAGATCAAGAAGACTACATCCCTTTGAAATTTCGCTCGGCTCTGGTTCCAGCAGTAAACATCGGCTCTTACCTGGGCTGGATCCTGATCATTATCGGTTTGCTGCTCGGCTTCACCCAATTATCATGGTTGGGGGTCGCCATATTCTCTGCGGGAGCTATCTTCGCCCTGGCGACGCTGCCAGTTGAGCTGAATGCATCGGCCCGTGCTCGAGCTATGCTGACGGAATCGGGACTGATCGTTGGCTCAGATGAGATGCGCGGTGTGAACAACGTGCTTAACGCGGCAGCTTTGACCTACGTCGCAGCACTGATCACCGCTATTCTGCAGCTTCTATACTATGTTACCCTTGTCCTTGGCATGGGAGGACGCCAGAGAGATTGAACTAGCGCTTAATCCGTTATAATCCTACCCATGCGCAAGCTGCTTGTAGTGGGTATGATCTCCTTGGGGGTAATATTCATCATTCTCAGGATGGCTGAAGTTGAACAGATCGCCAATACCTTTCGAAAAGGGGATTGGCGATTTCTCCTATTTGCAGTACTCATTGTCCTGGCATGGGTCGTCAACGTCGCAGCATCGTATTGGGTAGTTTTCCGAGAATTAGGCATTGAAGAAACATTTGCCCGCCTGATCCCGCTCACTCTGGCAACTTTCTCCGTGAATGTAATCGCCCCCTCCGCTGGAATGGGCGGGATGGCAGTGCTTACCGGCGAGGCGCGCCAGCGCGGCTACCCCGCCTCGCGTGCCGCAACTGCCGGCATACTGGTACTCATGTTCGATTACCTGGGTTTCTTTCTCTTCCTGATTCTGGGTTTGCTGGTCTTGTTCCGGCGCAATAATTTGAGCTCAGTAGAGATTGCTGCTACCGGGGTATTGGTCTTGATCATCGCAGTCATCGGATTTTTACTTTTTACCGGTATGCGCTCTGCCAGAACGCTGGGAAATATCCTGGCTGGGGCAGCGCGAAAGCTGAACCGCATGTTATGGCCGTTCATCCACCGTGAATATCTCTCAGAAGCCCGGGCATCTCTCTTTGCTCAAGACACATCAGAAGCACTAAATCAACTTCGCAGCAAGCCAAAAAACCTGATCCTGCCGGCAATCTTGGGGATTACCAACAAAGCCCTGCTCTTGCTGATCCTCTTGCTCATATTTCTTGCATTTAATATCCCCTTCTCTGCTGGAACGATCATAGCCGGATTCAGCATCGGATATCTGTTTGTTATCGTCTCACCGACTCCCGCAGGGGTGGGATTTGTCGAAGGTGGTCTCACACTGGCGCTCAGCACTCTCTATGTGCCAATCGGAGCTGCTGCAGTCATTACGCTGGCTTATCGTGGGATAACGTTCTGGTTGCCCTTATTGGCGGGTTTGATTTCATTCCGCTATTTAATGCACGGCAGCAGAGTCCAGGTCCCCACTGGAAGTGAGTGATATTGACGCAGGTACCCAATCAAGCTACAATCACTGCGTTTGCACGTTGCCCGGTAGAAACGTAACTGCATTCGTGCTTATAATCGGGATACTTTTCAAGGCAAGGATTTATGAATTATATTGTGGTAGGCTGCGGAAGAGTGGGCGCTGAACTGGCTTACTCCCTCTTTTTGAAGGGTCACAAAGTATCTGTGATCGATCATGTAGCGTCTGCTTTTAACAATTTACACCATGATTTCCGCGGCCGGATGGTTGAAGGTGAAGCACTAAACCTGGATATACTCCAGCGTGCCGGGATCGAGAGCACCGATGGCCTGGCAGCCGTCACAAACTCCGATCCATTGAACGCGGTCGTCGGTCATATTGCGCGCACAGAATTCAATGTCTCACGCGTTGTAGTCCGCAACTACGACCCACGTTGGCGAGGCTTGCATGAGACATTTAACTTACAGGTGGTCAGCTCATCTAGCTGGGGTGCTCAGAGGATCGAGGAGACACTCGATCATCCAGAAATGTATACGGTCTACTCCGCTGGCAATGGAGAAGTAGAAATATACAGGTTTGTTATTCCGAAGCAATGGGATAACCGCACCCTCGGCGAGCTGCTCCCCAAGCAAAATTGTACCCCCGTTTCACTTACCCGTACCGGAGTTGCGATCATACCGGATTGTGATACCGTGCTAAAGGCGGATGATGTGGCGGTGGTCAGCGCAACGAATGAAGGAATCCAGGCGCTGCACCAGCACATGTACGAGGAGAATTAGTATGTTTGTCGTCATTATCGGGGGCGGTCGAACTGGAACCCAGTTAGCCAACCTACTGCTGGCCCAGAAACACTCGGTTCATGTGATCGAAAACCGCCCAGAGGTGCTGGCCCGTATTCACAGGGAGCTTCCGACCGAGATTATCTTCGAAGGGAACTATACAGACCCCGAGGTATTGGCTACAGCAGGCTTACCAAGGGCGGATGTCCTCGCTGCCTGTACCGTCAGTGATCCCGACAATTTAGCAGTCTGTTACCTCGCCCGAACTCGCTACAATACGTCCCGTACAATCGCACGCGTGAACAATCCACGTAACGCCTGGTTGTTCGATTCAAAATTCCATGTCGATGTCGCTCTAAATAACGCCGAGATTATTGCGCGGTTGATCGAAGAGGAGATGTCCATGGGCGACATGATGACCTTGCTGAAACTCAGGCGAGGGGATTACTCCCTGGTGGAGGAGAAAATCCCAGCCAAGGCGCGCTCAATCGGCATCGCAATTAAGGATCTAGGGCTGCCAGAGAATGTTGTGATTGCTGCCATCATTCGCCAGGGGAAGGTAGTAGTTCCGCGTGGAATTACTACGATCGAAGCAGATGATGAAATCCTGGCGGTAACCGATCTCATTGGCGCTAAGCAGCTCGCCTCTCTCTTTGCACCTTCAGAACCCGCCAACTAGGTTTGACCTATCAACTCTATTCGTGTATAATCAAATTTCGTTTGTGCCGGATATCACGGCGCGGGTCGTTTTTAAAGCGCCCTTAATTGGAATCATCTTTAGAATAAAGAACAGGAACAAGTATGCCGAAAAGAACTTACCAGCCGAAAATTCGCCGCCGCTTGCGCGTGCACGGATTTCGCTCCAGGATGTCTGACGAAGGAGGCCGCAAGGTTATCAAGAACCGGCGCCTGAGAGGTCGCTATCGCCTGGCAGTGACAAAGAATAATCATGTCAAGAAGGTTAACTGGAACAGCTAACCGGTCTTTCGTACCGATGGATCGGATAGGCTTGCGATAGTATGACCTACGATCGACTTCGAAGTGAAACGCAGCTTTCGACTGACCAGATCAGCCGATTTCAGGCGGGTGAGGCACATCGGAAAATCTTATCCTCACCCGCTTATCGTGTTGGTCGCAGCGCCAAATGAGCTCTCAACCAGCCGTTTCGCAGTTGTTGCAGGTCGAGGTGTAGGGAGTAGCGTAACCCGCAACCGGGCCAAACGATTGATCCGGGCTGCGCTCGAAGATCTGCACCTGAAGGTCCAACCCGGGTGGGACATCATCCTGATCGCTCGCCGTTCAATGTCCGAAAGCAGCTACCAACAAACGGTACAGGCGTTGACATCGACTTTCACCCGTGCGCATCTCCTCCCCGCTCGCCATGACTGATCACATGCCGCATGATCATGACTATCCATCTGAGCCGTGCTTGCGCGATATACCGGTCCGCATCACATATCTGCCGCGCATGGTTCTGCTTGCCTTGATCCGCTTATACCAGATGACGCTTGCGCGCGGTTTGCCGCCGAACACCTGCAGGTTTTACCCTTCTTGTTCTCATTACGGCTACCAGGCTATCTATAAACATGGAGCGATTAAAGGCAGTTTCCTGGCCGCGTGGCGCATTTTGCGATGCAATCCGTTCAATACCGGTGGATATGACCCGGTGCCATAAACAAATCCTCTCTTTACGAGAATTGGAATCAGCTATTACATAGCCCTGTCGATAAAAGACTCAATATTCAAAATGAATTCAACTAAACTCTTGCTACTATCACTCCTAATCTTGCCAGCGATCATGCTCAGCGCATGTTCTGGGCAGGTGGGCACTGCTACAAGCTGGCCTGGCTTAACCGCCGACCAGGAAGCTGCATATATTGCTTATAACCAGTTTGTATACGCGGTCAATTTGAGCAACGGGCTGGAAAAGTGGCGTTTTCCTCTCGAAGGTAACAACCAGATCTCCTATTACGCTGCCCCAACCCTGACATCGGATGGACAGTTGATCGTGGGCGACTATAAAAATACATTGCTCAGCCTAAATCCCACCTCCGGGCAAGAGAACTGGACTTATACACAAGCGACCGATCGTTATGTTGGCAGTGCCCTTGCTGCCAAGGATCTCATTTTCGCCCCGAATGCTGGCAACCATCTGATTGCCCTGGATAGCCGCGGAAATTTCAAGTGGTCATTCGAAACTGGCGGGCCGCTGTGGGCCAAGCCGACCACCGACGAGGCATGCGAGTGCGTCTATGTCGCCTCGATGGATCACCACCTGTACGCAGTAAATGCCCAAACCGGGCTGGCGGAATGGCAAACCGACGCGTTAGGCGGTTCCATCGTGGGCACTCCGGCACTCAGCCAGGATGGGGTTCTCTACGCAGGTATATTTGGCAGCGAGATGATCGCCATAAGCGCGGAAGATGGCCAGGTTACCTGGCGGACGGCAACTGATGATTGGGTTTGGGGTGGCCCCACCCTCCAAGATAATGTACTCTACTTTGGCGACCTTTCTGGCAACCTGTATGCAGTCGATGCCAGCAGCGGGAGCATTCGCTGGAAGCAGAAGCCCGGCGGACGGATCACCGAATCGCCGCTGGTGACAGAGGATGCCATCTACACCAGCACCGATAGCGGGATTTTGTATTCCTTGGATCTCAACGGGAACATTCGCTGGAACAAACAATTTAGTGGTAAATTATACACATCCCCTGTGGTGTCAGGTGATATCATCCTGGTAGCTGCAACCGGGTCCGACGAACTTATTTATGCTATCGATGCTAACGGCAATCAGAGCTGGGCATTCATCCCGGAAACAAAGAAATAACGGAAAATTGTCATGTGGGATCAATTGATCATCAATCCAATGGTAAATGTCCTGCTGGGAATTTATGCCGCTCTCAGCAGCTTGCTTGGACCGGAGCATATGTTCGGCCTGGCAATTATCATATTCACAATTCTCATCCGCCTGGTCACCTATCCACTAACCGGGGCGCAAATGAAGAGTTCCCAGGCTATGCAGGAGATGCAAAAATCGAAAAAGTGGCAGGAGATCCAAAAGAAATATAAGGACAACCGGGAGAAGCTTGCCCAGGAACAGATGGCTCTTTACAAGGAGATGGGAATCAGCCCCTTTGGGTCATGCCTGCCCACGTTGATACAATTCCCCATTATTATCGGCTTATACCAGGCGATCATCCGCGCCCTGGCAGTAACACCAGTCCAATTGCTCGACCTTTCAAATCACATATACCCCTTTATCAACGGACCCGCTCTCATCCCCCTCAACAACCGGTTCCTGTGGATGACTTTGAGCCAGCCCGAGCGGATCAATATATTGGGATTTGGGCTCCCCTTACTGGCTGTCCTGGTGGTCATCACGACTTACCTTCAATCGAAGGTGATGACTCCGCCGGCACAGCCGGGCGAGCAAGGTGCCCAGATGGCTCAAATGATGAATCTCTATATGCCATTCCTGATGGGATGGTTGGCTTATTCCTTCCCTTCCGGCTTGGCACTGTACTTTGTCACCAGCAACCTGTTCGGCATCCTGCAGTATGCTGCCATGGGCAAAGCCAACTGGCGGAATTTAATTCCCACCCTCCCCAAGATAGCCACCAGAAGGTAGCTGGCTTCATGCACCCGGTAATTCCTGGGATTAAATAGAAATCCAGGGCAAGACGAACGATGAATAAGAGGCTGAAATGGATAATCGTGCGACTTTAGAGGTGATAGCCCCCACGATTGAAGAAGCAATCGCCAAAGGCATCAGTGAGTTGGGACTGCCAGAAGAGGCCATCGAAATTGAAGTGCTGGATTCAGGCAGTAAGGGATTGTTCGGCATCGGCTCTCGACAGGCGCGTGTACGGTTAATCGTCAAATCTTCCGAGCAGAAGGATTCACCGTCTCCAGCCAGCGAAGATGCGAGCACGACATCCAAAACCACAGCAGTGGCAGCTAAATCGGAGGCGGTTGTTAAAGCAGGAGATGGAGAGTCTTCCGAAGCAGTACCCCAACCTACCGGAAAAGGTAAACTGGTAGATGAGATTGCCCTGCAGGTCGCGCATGATACTGTCCAGGATTTATTAGAGAAAATGAAAGTCAAAGCCTCCATAAACGTTTATTATGGAGAGCCAGACGAAGCGCAGAGCAAGGCGCCCCTATGCGTGGATATTAATGGCAAGGATCTGAGCATCTTGATCGGTAGGCAAGCGGAGACTTTGAACGCCCTGCAGTATATCACCAGCCTGATCGTCGGTAAGGAGATAGGGCACTCCATACCGATGATAGTCGATGTAGAAAGCTACCGGAAGCGCCGGCAGCAGCAAATCCGATACCTTGCCCGCCGGATGGCTGAGCAGGCTATTAAAACCGGAAAACGTCAGATATTGGAACCAATGCCGGCAAATGAGCGCCGTATCGTTCACATTGAGCTGCGCGAAAACCCGGATGTGGCCACTGAAAGCATCGGTGAGGAACCCCGGCGCAAAGTAACCATAATCCCAAAACAATAACATCACCATTAGATTTTGACGTGCGATGAAGCGGGGCCTGTCGTTGCTGGAAGTACGGCTGCCACCGAAATTCGTCGCACGTTTATGTGCCGGATGGCTTTCGGGTATAATGTGAACATGCTCCAATTAACTCCTCTGCAGCCGGTGGATTACCTCGTCATCGGTCATTTGGCAATTGACCTGACTGATAGTGGGCCCCGATTGGGCGGCACGGCAGCTTATGCCGGACTTACCGCACAGGCATTAGGTCTGCGAGTCGGAATCGTCACATCCTGGGGTGCGGAATTACCCCTGGGACCGCTCCAATCTATCCCAATAATCAGCTTTCCAGCCGATAAAAGCACTACCTTTGAAAATCACCAAACACCCAACGGGCGAATCCAACATATCCACCATGTAGCCCCGACGATCCACCTGAATACGATACCGGATGTCTGGCTCAATGCCTCAATAGTCCATCTGGGTCCTATTGCCCAGGAGGTAGATCCGGCATTGGTAAGGAACTTTCCGTCCAGTCTGGTGGGAATAACGCCGCAGGGCTGGCTGCGTGGCTGGGATGCGTCAAAACGTGTATATCCAACTGAATGGCCTGAAGCAGCATTCGTGATGCAGCGCGCTGGCGCGGCAGTCATCAGCCTGGAGGATGTTGGAGGTGACGAATCGCGCATCGATGAAATGGCATCTGCTTGCCGAGTCCTGGCAGTCACCGAAGGCGCTCAAGGGGTGCGGCTGTTCTGGAACGGCGATGTGCGCAGGTTCCGTCCACCCGAAGTGACCGAGGTCGATATAACCGGTGCCGGTGATATTTTCGCGGCGGCTTTCTTCCTTCGCCTCTATACCACCCGTGATCCCTGGGAATCCGCTCGCTTTGCTACCATGTTGTCGGCATATTCCGTTACCCGCGTTGGATTTGAGGGAATTCCCACCCCTGAAGAGATACGGGATTGCATGGTCGAGGTTTTCTAAGATGGGTTTTGTTTATACACTGGTCAACCAGAAGGGTGGAGTAGGCAAGACCACAACCGCGATCAATCTGGGTGCATACCTGGCGTATTATGGACAGCGCATTCTGATCGTAGATCTGGATCCACAGGCAAATGCCACCTCCAGCCTGAGGATAGACAAGAATACCGTACGCGGTGGCACCTATGAGGCGTTGATACGCTCAAATATATCGGCCCAGCACATCCTCCATAACCCACGGCTTAAGCTGTCCATCCTGCCCTCCACTCCTGCGTTAGCGGGGGCTGAGGTGGAATTGGTCAGTGAGATGGCACGTGAGAGTCGATTAAAGAAAGCCCTCGAGCCGATCATCGATCGCTATGATTACATCCTCATCGATTGCCCCCCGTCATTGGGACTGCTCACATTGAACGGCATCGTTGCCGCCCGTGATGGAGTGATCATCCCGGTGCAGTGTGAGTATCTGGCCCTGGAGGGTTTAAGCCAGCTGACTCAAACTCTGAATCGCGTGCGCAGCGCACTCTTTCCTGGCTTGACCGTTTATGGGGTCATCCTAACCATGTTTGATGGGCGCACTAACCTGGCAAACGATGTGGTGAACGAAGTCCGCCGCCACTTCTCGGATAATGTGTTTAAAACTGTCATCCCACGCAGTGTACGTCTGGCTGAAGCACCTTCTTATGGACAGCCGATCTCATCTTATGCCCCCCACACCAGCGGCGCTCAGGCTTATTCTGCTCTGGCACGGGAAATCCTGGAAGCCAATGGGGTTCAGCTTCCAGACTTGCAGGCGTCAAGCATATGACACATAAAACAGGATTAGGACGCGGCCTGGACGCCTTGATACCCGGCAGTGAAACGGCAGTTTCCAGCAGTCCGAGCGAAATATCGGTGCACCTGATCACCCCCAATCCAAGGCAGCCGCGCAGCCACATGGATGCTGACGAACTCTCCGGATTGGTTGAGTCGATCCGAGAGCACGGAGTTATCCAGCCAATCATTCTGTCATTTGACGAGCAAAGCGGAAAATACACCTTGATAGCCGGAGAACGACGCTGGTTGGCTGCACAGCAGGCAGGGTTGGAGACCATCCCTGCCATCATCCGAGAAGTCAATGACCAGCAGCGTCTTGAGCTTGCATTGATTGAAAACATCCAGCGCGCTGATCTGAATCCATTAGAGGCAGCTGAAGCATACCGCCAACTGATTGAAGAATTTGGACTCTCCCATGAAGAACTCTCCGCCCAGGTGGGGAAAAGCCGCGTGGCGATAACCAACACCCTGCGGCTGCTCAAGCTGCCCGAAACCGTGCAGAAGGCCCTGGCAGGGGGTCAGATTACCGAAGGTCATGCTCGTGCATTACTTGGTCTGCCGACTGAGGACGCCCAATCGGCTGTACTCCACACCATCCTCGCCAAAGATCTGACGGTACGCCAGACAGAAGAATTGGTGCGTAAGCTGACAGGCGGGAGGGTCATCGTTCCCACAAAATCCGGTCGACTTCCAGAAATTGTGGCATTGGAAGATCGCCTGCGCAAGCGACTTGGAACCAAAGTAAGCTTGAACCAGCGCCGCAAAGGCGGTACTCTGGTCATTCACTATTACTCCCAGGAGGAGCTAGAATCTATCCTGAACCACATTCTGGGAGCAGATTCTGAATAAGCTCACAAACACGAGACTATGCTCTTCATTGCTAACGTCAATATCTACACTCTTGATCCCAAAAAACCCAACGCATCCAACATATTAATAGACCATGGCGAAGTGATCGCCCTGGATGCCGAGCCAGCAGATCTGACAATCCGTGGCGTTGAGCGGCTCGATCTTGGCGGTCAAACAATCCTGCCCGGATTTACGGATGCCCACATCCATCTAGAACAATACGCTCTGGGGCTGGCAAAAGTGGATTGCGAGACAGCCTCCCGCCATGAATGTATCCAGCGCGTTGCTGTACGAGCACGCACAACCCCAGCAGGTGAATGGATTCTGGGGCATGGTTGGAACCAGAATAATTGGGAAGAGGGGTTCGGGACCGCGGCCGACCTGGATGCAGTCAGTCAGGAACATCCCATTTACCTGACTGCAAAATCGCTGCATGCTGGTTGGGCCAACAGCCTAGCGCTGCGGCTGGCAAACATAACCGCTTCAACTGCTGATCCGCTTGGCGGTCGTATCGGGCGCGACCTCCACGGACAACCGGATGGCATCCTTTTCGAGGGTGCGATGGACCTCCTGAAGGCTGCCATCCCCGAAACCAGCCCAGAAAACACTGCGCAGGCCATCCGATCTGCACAATCCGAGCTTTGGCGCCAGGGGCTGACCGGTGTGCATGATTTCGATCGCCGGCGCTGTTTTATCGCCTTGCAGCAGCTTAGGGATGCCGGTCAGCTCGCCCTGCGCGTCCTGAAGAGCGTTCCCATCGAAGATCTGCCGCACGCCATCGCGATCGGCTTGCGGAGCGGGTTTGGCGATGACATACTGCATATAGGAGGCGTTAAAGCATTTGCCGATGGGGCACTGGGCCCGCGTACGGCTGCGATGTACCAGCCATACGAAGATGAGCCTCAGAATCGAGGCATGCTTTTATTGGACAAAGAGGAGATAACAGAATACGGCAGGCTGGCGGTTGCCAATGGATTCAGCCTGGCAGTACATGCAATCGGCGATCTCGCCAATCATGAAGTGCTCGACGCCTACACAGGCATCCGCCAGTTCGAGCGTGAAAATCGTATAGACCCATACCGGCACCGTATCGAACACGTTCAAATCATACACCCGCAAGATGCAGGCAGGCTCGCAGAATTGCATGTGACCGCATCGATGCAGCCGATACATGCCACGTCAGATATGCCGATGGCTGATCGCTTTTGGGGCGAACGTGCCAGGTACTCGTACGCCTGGCAGACGCAGCAGCAGGTAGGTGCCAGGCTGGCATTTGGCTCGGACGCTCCGGTTGAATCTCCTAATCCGTTCTGGGGATTGCATGCCGCCATCACCCGCCAGCGACCTGATGGATCTCCCGGACCCCAAGGTTGGTACCCCGAGCAGAGACTCAGCCTGCTGGATACCCTGCGAGCATACACCCTTGGCCCAGCATACCTGGCAAATATGGAAAACCGGTTGGGCAAGCTTGCCCCCGGTTTCCTGGCGGATTTGATCGTACTGGACAGCGATATATTCGCCTGTACGCCAGAGCAAATCCGCGACCTGCGTCCCACAGCTACGATGGTGGCAGGCAAGTGGGTGTATCAGGCTTAATTGTTAAGTTCAGGACAACACAACCGACGGGTGACGCCCGATCAGTCTCCGAATCGATAGCCCGATCCCCAGATCGTCTGGATATGGCGAGGGCGCGATGGATCCGGTTCGACTTTCTTGCGCAGCCGTCTGACGGTTGCCTCGATCATATTCATATCCGATCCAGTGGAAACATACCCCCAAACATTATGCAACAGATCTTCTTTGCTGAGGACTACTCCCACATTCGACATCAGGTATTTCAGTAATTGGAATTCCAGCGGCGATACCGGGATGCTGTTCCCCGCATAGATCACGCGGTGCGATTCGAGATCGAGGGTGATCTGGTCAAAAGCCAGCTGCCGTTGGCTGCCGGTTGCCTGGCGGCTAGCCCGCCGGAGCAGAGCCTGCAATCGAACAATGAGCTCGCGCGGCCGGAATGGCTTAACAATGTAGTCATCCACCCCGGCGTCAAATCCGGTGACGATATCTTCTTCTTTGCCTCGTCCAGTCAGGAGCAATATCGGCACCTGTGAATGATGGCGGATCATCCGGCATACATTGAGCCCATTCATGGCAGGCATAATGACGTCCAGGATAACCAAATCTACCGGCGTAGTGCGCCAAATTTCGAGTGCCTGCAGACCATTATCAGCAAACAAAACTTCGAAGCCTGTCTCTTCGAGTGTGAGACCAACTGCCTGCTGCAAATCTCGGTCATCGTCTGCAAATAGGATCGTGGTTGTTTTCACCCCTTTTTCTCCTACACCCAATCAATTACTTAACCATCAATTAACGGAAAATATAGCCGATTAGATGAACGTAAATAATCTCCTTCTGTTACACATATTGCATATTCTGGAATTTTGCGATAATTGCGTGCACAGCAGCAGTGAGGTTAAAAACTATCACCGTGTCTGATATCTGCTCGCCGACCTTGGGCAATACCGTTTATCATTTATTCCCCCTGTTTGTACTATCGACGTGTGATTAATTGCTTTGCGAAGCTATTTGTACGGGCCGGACCTGGATGAGATCCGCCTCCACGACCAATCGTTTCATATAGAAGCCAGTTTCCGGGTCCCATTCTGTGCACGTGATCAATGTCAGACGCGATTCGTCGGTTGGCTCGAGCACAGCTATATCTGTTTGTTCAACAACTGTAGAATCCTGAACCATATACTGGTAGACATTCTCTGCAGTTTGAACAAAGATCGAATCACCGTAACGTAGTTCCGAGAGATAGCGGAAGGGTCCGTTGCCGCCGCCGCTCAAAGTCACGTGACCAGCCAGGGCGGTGTTGCCTCCGATGCCCGGCCAGGAGGTGTCACCCAGCCAGGCAATCTCCTGGCGAAGCCCAGCGATCAGCCAGGTGAGGCCATCGTAAGGCACATATTTGACTTCCGCATCCAATGCCAGGGCAGGGATGATCAGGCGGTTCACCGGGCTAATATCCGGGCCGCTTTCCCCTTCCTGGGCGGTCGTAGATGTTATGGTTGGGGTGGGAATTGGAAAATCTGGCAGTTTATCAAGCTCTGATCCCGGAATTTGCAGTGGAGCACCCGGCCAGATGATTGTCTCTGGTGTATGTACTGGTGCTGGGCGGTCTTTTGGAATATCGAAGTATTCGTCACGCAGTAGGGCAACCTGATCGGAATCCAGGCGATTGATGTATATACGTAATCCCCAGGCGGTTATGCCAAACAATACAGATGCAGCCAGCAGGGTTAACCCCATTTTCAAGGACCACCCAGACCAATCGGGCTGCCGGGACCTTGCCCATAGTCCATAGGTCAGCGCAGCCAGTCCCAGTATACCGAGGACGAACGCCGCCAAGAAAGCAGGAACATCCGCGCGCACCCTCGCTTCTGCAGGCGCGAGCTCCACTCCCCCAGTACCCGGCAGGGTAGATGTTGCAATGATCTGAAAGCTAACCGTATTAGAAGTGCGGCTGAAGTTAGAGCCTCCAAATGTATAAGTAAGTGTGGCGGAGTTTGTCACCGTGGAGTTGGTTGTTGCTGAGGAATTAACCCGTCCGACAACAGTTATGGTGAAATCATCATCGGCAGCCAAGACATCGGTGGTTACTGTCACCCTCCGAGTGGAGTTGTTAACCGTGGCCGTACCCTGGGTCGTTCGGGCGCTAGAGATGTCAAGGAAGCTCGAGAATGTATCTACAATCGAAAGGTTGGTCATAGGCGCCGTACCGGTATTAGATACTTTAATCGTATAGGTCGCGTTCTGGTTGGTCCGGACCTGGTTCGGAGAGACCGAGATAGTGATTGCCGGGGTCGGCGTGCCTGTGCTTGTGTTCGTATCCTGAGAGGCATTATTCGAGGTCACCGATTCGGCCGTCCGGGTTGTTGCTCTAACGACATTGGTTAATGCGGTCGTCGGGCTGGGCAGCGCATTTGCGACCCTTACCCGCAGACGAAAACGAACTGCTGCGTTTGGAGCAATAGAGTTATCCAATTCCCAACGATAGGTATGCGCCACAGGCACCGAATGCGTGATATCCAGCGTATCGGTGATATAAGTCATCTGAGATGGGAGCACGTCCGTGATAACCACCGTGGATGCCGCCACGGTACCGACATTGCTGACTGTGATCGTGTAAGTTATCGTCGATCCCGGGAATATCGTCGTTCTTCCGTCGCTCTTGGTTATTAAAAGGTCAGCATTATCCAGTGCAAAATCCTGCACCCTCGACTGCCCGGCGACGATCAGGACAGTTGCAGATTTCGAAACATAACCCGTCCTTGAGACGTTAATTGTGCCGCTTCCGGTTGCGATCGGGGTGGTGATGGTCTGGGTAAAGGTATACCAACCGTTTGCGCCGGTAGTATAGTTATATGATTCGTCTGCACTATCCAGAAGCTGCACCAGTGCGCCGGAAAGAGGCTGATCGGTGGCGTTGGATGTCACCCTGCCTCTGATCTGGGTGGAAACAACAGAGGCTACGGTAAAGCTGGTGGTGGCAGTATTGTTGCTCTGGTCATAGTCGTAGATGTCGGATCTCAACCCTTCAGTAGTATTCGTAATTGTCGTCCCTTGGGTACCAGCATTCACATGGGCAGTGATCCGCAGCGTCGCAGTTGCACCCTGAGCCAGAGAGCCAATACTCCAGATCCCGTTGGCATTCGTATAGGTACCCTGGCTGGCGGTAGAGGTCTGGTAAGTGATACCGCTGGGCAGTGTATCGGTCATCACAACACCAGTCGCCGGGGATGGACCATTATTGGTCGTGGTCAGTGTGTATGTGATGATGCTGCCCTCTAACGGCGAGGCAGGCGCAACCGATTTCGTCGCTGCCAGATCAGCGCCAACAATGTCGGTCGGGTCGATAGCGATATTATTATCCGGTAGCGCATCGTTGGTATTCGAGACGCTTACGGTGTTGGTGATGACCGAATCCGTGGTCACGCCAACATCAACGCTCAACCGCAGGAGAGGCAGGCTCAACCCGGTGCCCAATCCAGCAGTATTGGAATATACACACGTCATCGTTTGACCGGTAAATCCACAGGGATCCCACCCGGACCCGTTAGCGCTGATCGGCGCCAGGCTCTCAGCCAACACATCGGTGACGGTAATCGTACCCGAGACAACATCCGTCCCCGCATTGGTAACAGTGATCGAATAAACGCCAGTAGAATCTATCTGGAAATCCCCCTGGTGGCTTTTGGAGATGCTCAAATCCTGGGCGGCCTGGTCAGGCGCTGCACGGCTGGTAAAGAACGTGGCCACCGCCAACCAAAGTATGCCGGATAGAATGACCACTCCTACCGGCTTCCAAATCCATCTCAGAGTCCTCTTTTTTTCGTCTGGAAGACTGGGATCAAATGGATTTCCCATAGCTACTCCAAAGGACAGTTGTTACGGATCCAAAAATCATAAGTAATTATAACAGCCATCCACGCTACTTCCGCAAACGGCGCACATCCCCATCTCGGACCGTAACGCCTTGCTCATCCAGGTGTTCGAGGAACGCCAGCACATAGCGGCGACTGGTATTAAAGCGGTCTCTGACCTGGGCAGCGGTCACCGTTGTCCCTTCCTCCATCATCTGCCGCACTCCCCTTATCAAACTGTCGTACCCGGATCTGCTGAAAACAACATCGCTCGCAACCTGCACCAGGGTGCCGTTATCTGCCAGGGCCTGGTACACATCTTCACCGACTTCCGCTTGACATTCCTTGACGGTCGGAGGGGAATATGGATTGGCCTTGAAGCGCGCCATCAACCTTTCGACTGTCTGGACTTGCTGCGATGTAAATTGCACCTCGTGATCCGCAAGCTTCACCAATGGGCCGGATTCCCATACAGCCTGCTCTGCTCGAAGTTTATTTACCAGGCCAGTGAACACGCGTGTTGACAGCTTGAGCTTGCTTTTCAGCTCTTCACGCGGCATTCCCATTTTGAGCGGGTATGCTTGATGGAAATCCCGCAGCTCTATTAAGGCTTTCATGGCCAACTGGTCCCAGTAACCTGCTGTCGTTACCAAAGCATCTGAGCCTGGGATCAGAATGGCCGGGCCTTTTGACTCAATATCAACCAATTGACCGCTATCATGCAGCTCACGAATGGTCTGCCGGGCTGTCTCCGGATCCAGATTGGAACGAGCAACCATATCTTTTAGCGGGGCATAGCCTGCTGCCGCTATTGCTTGCAAAAGGATCTCTGCAGGAGTACCTCTCTCAAAAGCTTCCAACCGCGTGAGGGTTTCTGCTGCGAAGCGCTTATGTCTGCCTTTCGGGTGTGGATCAATAACGGCTCCCCCACCTAAAGTCTCTCCTGGAGATGGTCTGCGCAGAATATAACGATCCCCACGCACAACAATCACAGGCTGTACCACCTCCAGCTGAATCCACCCGGTTTCTCCAGGCTTTAATTCATCAACGCCCAGCAATCGCAAGCGTGCTACCGCTTCGGTCGCTCCGACAAACAGCTTGACCTGGGTATTATGTCGCAGGGGAGCTTGAGCATCCGCTAGAAGGCGGAGACGAGCATCAAACCGCCCGGTCGGGTGATAATCCTTGGGATGAGCAATTACGTCTCCACGCTGGACCTGGTCAACGGTGATTCCGGATATATTGACAGCCGTCCTGGATCCTGGGATGGCAACGTCTTCTTTGCGCTTGTGAGTCTGCAGGCCTCGGATGCGACCGCGTACGCCCTGCGGCAAGATCTCCACCTCGTCCCCTAAACGCAGCACCCCATCGCTCAGAGTACCAGTCACCACGGTTCCAAACCCCGAGATTGTGAACACCCGATCAACAGGCAGGCGTGGCTTGCCGGTGTTCAGCTTAGGTGGGCGATCCGACAGTGCGGCACTGAGCGCAGCAGTTAATTCCTGCAGCCCGGTCTTTCGCCGACCTGAAACACGGACGATCGGCGCCGATTCTAGCACAGTCCCTTGCAGAGCCTGATGGATATCCCCTTCCACCAAACCTATCCACTCTGGGTCCTCTATCAGATCAATTTTCGTCAAAGCGACAACACCACCCTGAACCTGGAGCAAATCCAGGATCGCCAGGTGCTCACGGGTTTGAGGCATGACCCCTTCATCGGCTGCAATTACGAACAATGCCGCATCGATGCCGGCAATTCCAGCCAGCATGTTCTCGATGAAATCGCGATGCCCCGGAACGTCGATGATCCCGATTTCTTCTCCATCTGGTAAGGTCATCCAGGCAAAACCAAGGTCAATGGTCATTTCCCGCTCGCGCTCTTCCTTCAAGCGATCGGGGTGCGTGCCCGTGAGAGCTTCGACCAGGGTGGATTTTCCGTGATCTACGTGACCGGCAGTGCCGATTACCCGCATCCAAAACCTCGTTGAGAAATAAAACAGCCGCTATTCATGGGAAGCGCATCGGAACCGATCTACCTGGCTCGACCGGAAGACCTCTCGTAGGAAGTAACCCACTCATGCACCACAGCAAGTAATGATTGTAGACGCTTACCTGTTTGGTCGCCGAGCTGCTGGAGCATATCCTGGGTTTCCCGAATTGAATCTTCCAGGTGGGTAACCCGTTCAGCCAGTTTTTCATACTGACGAGTGGATTCGTTGCGCTGCTCTTCCTGGGTAAGGGTGTAGTTCGTCCACCTTTTCTGATCGTCCGCTTTAAATGTCACCCATTCCTGTCGAAATCGTTCTTCTGCCAGGCGCTGGATTTCAGTCATCTCGTTTATGCGGCGATCCACCTTCTGGGTCACCTCATCCAGGGCTTGCTGAGATCGTTTGACATCCCGGTGAGTAGCATCCAGCTGCTGCAGATTCAGCTCGATATCTGAGGTTTGGCTTTCAATGGTCTCGAAGCGGGCTTGCCATTCTTTCCATACCCGCTCACGCTCGACTTGTTGGAGGGCCTGCTCTTCAAGGAACCTTGCCTGAGCTTCACGCCGTTCGGTTTCGACTATCGACAACTCGTTCAAACGCGCTTCTAGCTTGCGCAAAGTCGTTGACGTCAATTCTGTGCGGCCGCGCTGGTCGTCCATGTGCTTGCGCAGCGAATTAACCTCTCCCTGCATATCCGTCAGGCGTTTTGTATCCTGCCGGCGGCTGTCATCGATCAGCTTGAGGGTGCGGGTATATTCCTCTTCACTCCGCCGCACAGTGTCTATCTTCAGCTTTAGCTCATCGAAGGCCCGGTTTAAACGCACATCCTCTTCCACGCGTGCCTGTATCCCACGCCGCAGTTCAGGAATCGGCGCCAACTCTTTTCGCAGCTCTACGATCGAGCTTTCCAAAGAACGCTGCTCTACACGCCGTATTTTCTCCGCTTCCTCGGCCCGCTGCTTGCCTTCTTTAGCCAGCTCCTCTAGAGCTTGCTTACTCTCCACTCGAAATTGGAGCAGATTTTCTTCGAAATGATCCATGCGAGCCAGCATCGCCGACAGGCGGGTGATCTCTCCATCCAGATCCTTGAACTGTTTGCTGAGAACTGGTAAGTTACCTTCTAGATTGATCAAACGTTCTTCCAGGGCAGCAAGGATAGACTTATCCTTACGTCGCTCGTCATCCAACCAATCTACTTGCTTTAGTACTTGTTCCAATTCCATGGATTACTCCTTGTATACTGGGTCCTCACTGAGGGTAGTTCCATCCGAGTGATTATAGCATGCCGGAATATTCATCGCCTGGCCCTGCTAAACAAAATCACGGGTTGAGATGGATAAACGTCTCCGCCATCCGCGCCATCGCCGGAGTAAACAATTGAGGCGCAATACCGATGAAAACAATCGCTATCCCCCCAAGTATCAGCAAAATCCGTTCACCTAAAGTCTCGTTGGATTGCCAGGCTACCTCGGGTGTGCCCATAACGAGCACCGCCATTGTCCGGATGCCGCCTACAAGTAAGCCAACAAAACCCGCTAAGACCACCAGGGCAGTGACCATCGAACTTTGCCCCAATCCTTCCAGGATTGTGAGACGGATGGGGAATCCCACCAATATCGGCATGGCGGCGATCGAGAGATGCGCCAACAGTAAAGATAGTACTGCGATTGGATAGCGGTGTGCCAGTCCATGAATATTCTTAAATGTCAGTTCGATCGATGTCAGGTTCCTATCCGGATTTTCCCCAGCTGCTATCGCACGAGCAAGCACCACCAGGCTGAGGGCCCATACTCCCAGACTCAGCGCCCGCGGCAGCAGCATGGCGAAATATAAGCCAAGCTGGTCTCCACTGCCATCCGGTCCAAGACCCACCTGGATAGCCAGGAGTGAGATGCCGATCTCAACCATCACTGCATATCCCATCATGCTCCCGAGGTGGTGCTGGAAGGCAGCCCAGAAGCCCCCAATGAAAACCATCATCGCACCAACGATACCTAACAATTGGTACAGGTTGGCAGATTCACGCAGCCATGCATATCGGTCCAGAAATCCTAACATAAACAGGCTGAGTGCCAGCGGCAACACATAATAAATAAATGCGATTGAATAAGGCTGTGCTTCTCTGCCCAACATAGGGATCCAGGTATGAAATGGAAATATACCCAACAACAGACCGAAACCGAGCGAAAGGAGCAGCCCAGCTAAGATGACAGGCTCCGAATTGGCTGGACTGGACTCAGCTCCTGCAAGCAGCCAACCGGTGAACAGCACGAAAGGAAAACCCAGAGTCTGGAACGTAAGGTAGCGGATTACACCCCGACCAGGGGCGCTGCCCGGGGGTGATAGTAATGGGAGGCTGAGAATTACCATGATCTCAATGATCAATGCGGCAAAAAGGAATGGCTCCACAGCCAGGGCAGATGTCAATAACGCCGCAATCGCCAGCCCAAGCGGGACGAAAAACCGGTGCACATATGCGCTGGGTGAGCCCGCAAACCAGAAAGCCACTCCCAGGTAAATCAAGATCAACATGTACCTGTCATTTGCATCCAGTATTAAGCGTCGACCGAAAAACAGCAGGTTGCTGTTCAATTCAAAGGAAAATGTACCCAGGGTAACTGTTTCCCCAATGGGGGCTATCCATGCCAGACCCGCCAGACCCAATGCGACAACAGTCCCCAAGAAGATGACCAGGTTGGTTTTGTACTGCAGCACAAAAAGGATTATTGCAATTGCTGCCGGCAAGATGATCCAGATCAGGGGAGCATTCATCTCGCTTCACCCATACTCGGCGCCAGGACTAAATATGCTCCAGCCAATGCCAATCCCAGGTTCACACCTGCCAGAAGCCCCTGAACAAGGACAGAGGCCTCTACAACAGCGTAAATAATCTCAAATCCACATAATACCGTTAATAAGCCCACAATCACGTGCAGTGGCTCTGCTGTCAGTCCCAGATGCAGCAACCCAAGTAAAATCAAAAACAAAGCGCCATATGCCTGTTCGAAGCGTAAGCCCGGGATCCACTCGGTCAACGTCGGCTCGACTGTGACCGCAACCAGTGCCACAATGATTGCCGTTAATAAGCGAAATATGCGTCCAGAAAGCAAATGCTGGGTAGATACGGGATTGGTTAATCGCTCCCCATTCTCTTGCGGGACCAATTGCTGGTTGAGCTCTGCCCGTGCAATCCATAAAACCAATACAGACATCCAACCAGCCAACAGCTTTACCGCTGCCATTTGTAAAGGTCGGGAGAGGCTGACCAACACGAATAACCCCAGGTATTGAACCGCCAATACCGCCAACATCCACTGCCATCTCTGAAAGAAGATCAACAACAGTGATGTCACGCAAACCAGGACAAGGATCAGGTAAGATATATTAATAAGAGTCAGAGACATTTATATCCCCAAACCAGCCTGGGCCAGAAAGGCAACGAGCAGTACAAGTACAAGGAGCGCCCAGAGAACCCCACCATCACCTTCGATGATCACCGTAATAAAAGAAACCAACTGCCCGATAATATTGTAGCTGCGCCAAATGATTCGTAAAAACCACTCCATAGAAAAAAAGGCTTGGAGAGCATACCACAACCGACCCGCAATCCCGGTGAGGATGCTGCCTACCTTGATCTTTCGGCGGGCAACGACCAGGAAACCCAGGCCGGCGCAGATGATTATACCGGGCAGAATGTTAGCGAGCTGGAAGGCAGCCGGTCTGATAAACCAGCCAATCAAGAAGTGCGCCAGGACCAACAAAGCTAATCCCCAGGGATAAATCACCCAAACCCATCTCTCCTTACCTGCTGGGACAGGCTCTACACGCAGTGCATGGCGAGCATACCCCCCCAGGAGAATAATCTGGATGAGCAGGAAGACTAACTGCCAGGGATCGAAAGGCGGGGCATACAGGGATGCCGCTTGCCAGGAAGGAGAAAATGGCAGGCCGGAAACACCAAACATCCCCAGGATCAGGATAATGGTCAAGTACCGCTGCCGCGCAGAAGCGAGAAAGAGCAGAGCGCCAGGGAGCAGTCCAGCCATACTCAAGGCGAGCGTGGACATGGGCTGTCCCCGGATGGTGGCAGCTACCGCCAAAGCGCCAATACACAGGATCCAATAAGGTCTTCCTTCGATTTCATTATCAGCAATTAACCATGATATCGCTGCAAACAGACCAATCAATCCAGCAATTGTAGTAAACAGGTCGGCTGAAATACCGGCCACTCCCAAATCCGACGTTCGGGTCAGCAGTATCAGGCTTACCGCAGCTGCGATCAGCCACGATAAGCTTCCCAGGTTGCGCTTCATCTGGGTTTCACGCAAGATCGGGCGGCGCAGGGTCAGCGCCCCAAGGCGTAAACCAGCCGCTAAAACCAGGTACGGGCTGACTTGAGGGAGCAAAGATGCAAAGTCTCCTACCAGGCTTAAAGAGCTGGCGTAGATCATCGTCCCGATCAGCACAATGCTGCCAGCCAGGCGTGCCGAGAACATTACGATGACACGTTCACGCCCTATGCTGGAGGAAATCAAACCGACCAGGATCAATACTTCCACCAGATCTATGGCAGTCCAGGATAACAACAAAGTTAAGAGGTTTCCAGATTGAACTGCAAACAAACCCAGTGCTGCCTGAAGCAAAATGCTAACCGTGGCAACCCAATCTGCCTCCGCAGAGCGCACCACATCCGTGAGCAGGATTGCCAGGACGATGGTCACCACCGCCAGCGCATACGGCCAGGAGATCTGGTCTACCACCAGAGACGAAGATACTGGAAATAGCTCCGCTGGCGTCCAGCTGAAGAGTCTGACAACATGCGGCATCCCGTTCCTGGTGAACAGCACCACCGGCCAGGCAATTAAAGTCCCCAGGACCGCAATCAACCATGAATAGCTGAACCGCGGTCGGAAAATCCGCAGGCCTAAAATAATGCCTGCATTAAGTATTAGAACAGCTATCGGTAGCAGGGGAAGGTAGCTCGAAAGGACCACAATATGTGCGCCTTATAGCACCTCTGCTGCGGAATCGCGTTTTATAAATCTCCCCTTCCCAGACCCACCCAACCAGCGTTCTCTATCCACAATCAGGTGCCCGCGCAGGAACACCATTTCCGGAAAACCAACCAATTCCCAACCCTCGAACAAGTTGTAATCCGTCCGGTGTTGGGCGTGTGCCATACCGTAAGTCAACCGTCGCTCAGGATCCCAAATCACAATATCAGCATCCGCGCCGGGCAGCAAGGCACCCTTGCGGGGATATATACCGAAGATTTTGGCTGGATTTGTGCTGGTCAGGGCTACGAACTGGTTGGGTGTAATCCGGCCCGCTCGCACTCCATAGGTCCACAGCACGGGCAGCCGATCTCCAACCCCGGGTAAACCATTGGGGGTTTTCGTGAAGTCATCTCTACCCAGCTCTTTCCCTGGGATAGCAACCGGATATCCTTCGTAATCAATTGGTCGAGTTCCGTCGTAAAAGAATGGACAGTGGTCTGTCCCGATCGTTTGGATGATGCCATCTGAAAGTCCTTGCCACAGGCGGTTGTTGTCCTCCACGCTCCGCATCGGTGGCGAGCAGATCCATTTTGCCCCATCCGGGCGCTGCAGATGATCTACCGTGAAGAACAGGTATGGCGGACAGGTTTCACCCATAACTGACAGCCCACGCTGGCGGCAGTAATCCAGCTGATCCACCTCACCAGCAGCGTTCATATGAACAAGATAGATTGGCGCATCAGCCTGTGCCGCCAGCGCAGCCGCTCGTAAGAACGCTTCTACTGCTCCCCAGGCAGGTCGAGTATACGCATGCCACTCAGGTGTGGTATGCCCGGCAGCTAACGCATCGGCGACCAATATATCGATGACGTCTCCGTTTTCTGCATGCAGCATTGTCAGCATTCCGAGCTCTCGGGCGATGCGCAGTACTTTGAAAATGTCCCCGTCCTGCAGTCTCAAACGCCGGTTGTAGGCTGTAAAAACTTTCAGGGATGGGATGCCAAGCCCTGGCAATCGCACCATCTCCTGGGCCACCCTGTCATCGAAGCGGGTTATATTCATGTGGAAAGAGAAATCTATCGCCGCTTTCGAATCGGCTTTGGCATGCCAGGCATCCACATTCGCCTCAAGAGAATCCAGGTCCTGGGAGATAAAATCCATGACCATCGTCGTTCCCCCAAATGCGGCTGCTTTATGACCGGTATAGTGGTCGTCCGAAGATACCGTCCCAAACATAGGCAGGTCGAAATGGGTGTGCGGATCGATGCCTCCCGGCATGACCAACTTACCGCGGGCGTCGATGATGTCAGCATCCTCCGCTGTCAGATCTGTCCCGATCGAAATTATCCGCTCATCGCGGACAAGGATATCAGCCACGAATGTCTCACTGGCTGTGATCAGCTGTCCATCCTTAATCAATGTGGAACGCATAAGCCGATTCCTCTTTTAACTCGTGTGAATATCTTTAAAATACCGGTTCAGCGGTAAAGGGACTGGAATTATCACTCCTGAAGTTGCTCCGGCAATTTATCAGGGATTACTGCAGGTCTTTGGTATTTGACCAACAGGCTTTCGCTTAATTATAAGACCAACGATGAATCTGGTGTTCAGGAGTCATCTCAATAATAGTTTTTATAGATTTGGCGGTTAATTTCCCCCTACGGCATAGAGCGTGCCCAGGTCCGTTGCGATGTACAAACGGTTTGGGATTAAAGCCCCACCCGCGACCTTGACCGAGTCACCCAGATCGAGCTCCCACAACGGAGTTTCTGAGCCAATCTCGAATGCCTTACAATTTGCATTCACTGAGAAGTTATCCGAGCAAATATAGGCGATCGCATCCTTGTCGATACCCAGCAAATTGCCCTGGTGGTCGGGCGACCGCGTATTGGATAACATGCGGCTTGTACTGTCCAGCCAGACAAGCCGGGTGTCGAAGAATTCACCCGAATAAAGCAGCCAAACTGAGCCATCGGGTGTCGTCCCCTGGTTTAGCGGTGGGATCGGCACACTGCCAGCGTGATTCCAGGTTATCGGCGATCCAGTGACAACCCCCTCATCCGTAGCCACCCAGCTCAGCACCTCGTGTCCTGTTCGGAGATATGTTTTGCCATCCGCACCGACAAAAAAGGCGGGATTGGTGAAGATCAATTCCTCTATACTCAGATCACTTAATTTGAGCGGTACGCCGCTGCTGGCTGAGAGCGCGCCACTTAATAAGAAGATGTACGCCTCTCCCGCACTAAGTACCGGAGGTTGCTCTACATAGCTATCATAGATCAGGCTCAACCACAGCGGCTTCCCATCGGGAGATACTGCCTGGATCGAATCTACCCGGGTATAGTAGATGGTCCCTTGCGAGTCGACAACCGGTCCGGAAGTAGATTCCCGTCCTCCCTCAGTGACGAATTCCCACAGCCTATCGCCTGATGGTGAATAGGCGGTTAGTCCTCCTGGTTGGCCGGCGATGAAGATCTTTCCATCCGGCCCTAAAGCCGGCGAGCCAACCGGCACTCCTGGCAGCCTGGCTCGCCAAACCTCTTGACCATTCGGCGTCAGGGCGAGTAGTTCGCTATTCGTGGTGGCAATATACAACGACCCATCGGCAGCTACTGCAGGCCCGCCGACGAAACCACCCTCAGCTTGATATGTCCATAGAGCAGCCGCGGAAGATGGCCCGCTGGCGTTTACCCATTGAGTCCCCTGCGCGTCGTGTCGCTCGGTCGCCCACAGATGCCCGCCGGGAACTACCAGATACTGTTGTTCTTCAATAGACTTCGATTGTGGGCGAGACTCATGCCAGATTGTCCAACCCCCAACGACCAGGACGACCATCCCGGCAATCCCCAGGCGGACCGCATTGGTCTCCAGCCAATCTGTCGCCGAGGCTGGGATTATCCCCTCGAGCCAATGCTCGATCATTCCGCCGAGTCCTTTCAATCTACCGCCAGTCGCTATTTGACGGCTCAGGCGCTGCCTCAGTCCTTCTCCTAACAGGTTGAAACCCAGGACAATCAGGGATACAAAGGAGCCCACAATGATAAACACCAGCGGTCTCGTCAGCGAGACCAGAGTATCAGACAGCATTTGCCCTAATTCCGGCAGGCCAGTCGTATTGACCGCCACAAAATCAAGTACCTCGATCCAAACTCCCCCACCGATGTAGTAGCCCAAGAAACCCAACTCAGACACGACCAGCAGCGTTGTGCTGACCTCAAAGGCTAATAGCATCCAAACCAGGGGGGAGATATGGTGTAATACGTGTTTGCGGAGGATGCGCAGCTCAGATGCACCCAATGCACAAGCAGCTTCGACGTACGTCTGCCCTTTGATTGTACGCGTCTGAGTCGAGATGATGCGCGCCGTTTCGGCCCAACCGGTCAGCGCCAGGCCGAAGATAAATGCCCACAGCCCCTTTTCGATCCCGACTGCAGAGATGCCCATCAGCGCAACGATTAATACCGGGACGGACAGCGCCGCAGACAGGATCGAGTCGAATATCCGGCCTCGCCGCCCACCCGACCAGCCGATGATTAATCCCAACCATATTCCCACGATCAGTCGCACAGTCGCAACCGTGGTAACCAGGATTAAGGTAGGGCGCACCCCCCACAAGATGCGGCTGAGCAAATCACGTCCAAACTGGTCAGTCCCCAATGGGTGTTCAGCCAGGGTAAACGGAGGGTAGGGTGGTCGAACTACCTTGCCATCGATCACCAGGGCGTAATTTTCTTGCATCGGATCCTGGGCTGCCCAATCCGGACCGTAGACAGCCATAACCACAATTGCCAGTGTGATCATTCCTCCGATGAGCAGCGGCCAATTCAAATGCCTGAACCAACGCAGGATGCGAGTTTCCGGCAGATTGAAAGAGTCGATTGTCGGTTGCGGAGTGCGGCGAGACGCATCCAGCCTGGTGCTCATGACTCCACCTGCCTTGGATCAAGCCCGCGAACGATTACACCCGCAACGGTATCGCTGACCAGGAATGTTGCTGCTAGCACAGTCAATAGGGCAGCGACTAATGGTGGGGATAGGAAATTATTATGCTGCGAGGTCAAGATCACGGTTGTCGAGAAAAGCCGCCCAATCCCGGGCCAGCCGAACAACCGCTCGATGATGATCAGCTCGGCAACCATCAGGCGCAGCGATGAGGCGATTGTGATCACTACCGGTGCCAGTATGTTGCGAAAAGCGTACCGCCGGCGGATGGATCTCGAGGAATGTCCTAAGCTGCGTGCCGCAACGATATACTGCTTCCCCATCTCCTCCACCAGCATTCCCGAGGTAATTTGGGCGATCTTTACAGTGGGCAGCGCCATCAATGCCAGGGTAGGCAGCACCAGATGGTCATCCCATCCGAAACCCTGGAATGGGAAAAGGGGCTCAGCACCCGGCCCCCAGATGAAATACATGATTGACAGCGCGATCAGGATGACACCAATGAAATAACCCGGCGAAGCAAGACCAACGGTGACAATCGCGGTCAGCCAGGGCGAGACCTTTGCGGGTGAGCTGCGCACGGCATTCAACCCCAGCGGTAGTCCCACCAGAATGCTGCAAGCCAGCGCCAGGATGAGCAGTACCAGACTGGCTAATCCAGTGCGCAGCACCACATTTATAATTGGCTCACCCTGCGCCAGGTTGCCGAAGTCTAGCCGCAATACCCCTCTTAAATACTCGAGATATTGGGGCAGCAGCGGCGGCAGTTCTCCACCGCTCACGGCATAGGGATTCCGGGCAGTCTGCAAAGGTCCCAGGAGATATGCGTAAGCGAACCCCAAAAAATTCGCCAGGGCCAGAAGGACCGGCATGAAAGCCAGCCGTCTCACCAGATAACGCCACACTTCAAACAGCTCCTGATCTAAGCTTTCGGGATCATATTTCAATCACCGGATAAATCAACTTAGAGTTTTATAGTATACCAATCAAGAATATAAGTAGTTCAGCGTCTCGCCTTTTAACGGAACTCCTGGTTGGCATTGTGTAGAAATACCAACCAGGAGCTCAACCGGTTTATTGGGAGGTCGTATGGAGATTTATAGCATTACCCAGGTCGAACAATCCCCTTGAGGCCCAGATTGCTAACAACAGGGAAGGATCGACTTCCGCATCCGGTAGATCACCGGCGGTATATGCCTGTGATTTGCTGGCGCGCTCTCGCAATGCCCGCCACAGCACCTGGCGCTA
>Ga0105100_10000022_pt1 | contig 72583 bp, 78 predicted proteins | sample PPLLak12cMay2015_2_FD_87033 | JGI IMG/M metagenome (GOLD analysis project Ga0105100, IMG submission 87033) | Freshwater sediment microbial communities from Prairie Pothole Lake near Jamestown, North Dakota, USA - PPLs Lake P8 Core (1) Depth... | ecosystem: Environmental > Aquatic > Freshwater >... | reverse complement strand
GCCAGATGAGATCAATCATCCGAACCCGCCGTCCGAGTCACCGCCGGGGCCGATCCGGCCGACCGGCGTCTGTTCGCCCCGAGGTGCTGATCCGCGCTACCTGGAAACGACACGACGTCGATGGTTGCCGAGGGGCGAAGTCGGCCGGCAATCAGAGCAGCCCCGGCCAGCGGGAGGGCAATGACCAGCCAGACGAGATCAACCATCAACCTCAGCCCCTCAACTCGCTCAACTCGTCGACCGAGGCTGTGGCCCGTCTTCGGAAGATGGCAACGATGATGGCCAGGCCGACGACCACCTCGGCAGCGGCGACCACGAGGATGAAGAACACCGCCACCTGGCCGTTCAGATCGTTCATTGCCCGGCCGGCCGAGATCAGGGTCAGGTTCACCGCGTTGAGCATGAGCTCGATGCACATGAACATGACCAGGGCGTTGCGGCGAAGCAGCATCCCCAGCGCCCCGATGAGGAACAACGCTGCGGCAAGGCCCATGTACCAACCGACGGGGACCATCACGTCCTCCTCCTCCGGAACTGGGCCAGGGCAATGGCTCCGGCGGCGGCGATGGTCAGGAGCAACGCGGTTGCTTCGAAGGCAAGGACCCAATCGGTGAACAGGGGCTCGGCTATCGCCTCGATCGTCCCGTTTGTCGCCTCCGGATCGGTCGCGGTGGTGCCACCGGTAACCCAGTCGAAGTCGCCCACGAAGGTGACGACCGCGGCGAAGACGATGACCACCCCGGCGAGAGCCCCGACCCATACCCGCTGGAGCGGCAGGGTCTCCTCGCGGTTCTCCTCCTTGTCCACTCCCACCAGCATGATCACGAAGAGGAACAGGGTCATCACCGCCCCGGCGTAGACGATCACCTGCACGGCGGCGACGAGATGGGCGAGCTGGACGACGTACAAAACAGCGACCGAGAACAGGGTCCCGAGCAGTCCCATTGCCGAGTAGATCGGGTTCTTCGCGATGACGACTGTCACCGCCCCGGCCAGGGCGGTGATTCCCATCACAACGAAGAGGATCGGCTCAACCATCGACTCCCCGATCATCCCTGGAGCTCCTGTCGCGCTCCTCCTGGGACGGCTCGGGCTCCCATTCGCCAGGACCGGGGGTGCCCCTCCACATTTTGAGCCCCTCGTAGGCCGCTACGCCTGACGGCGCGGTTGCCCGAACCCAGCCGTCGGCGCTGTCCAACTCATCGAGATCGGCCAACTGGTCGTCGGGGAACATGTGCGGCACATGGCCGTTGCGATCCATCAGCAAGGTCTCCTTGGTGTAGATCCCGTCCGACCGGTTGGTGGTGGAGATCTCGAAGAGCTGGGTCATCGTGATCGCCTCGGTCGGGCACGCTTCGACACAGAGCCCGCAGAAGATGCAGCGCAGCATGTTGATCTCGTAGACGAACCCGAACCGCTCACCGGGCGAAGTGGGACGATCGGGGTCGTTGTCCGCCCCTCTGACATAGATGCATTGGGCCGGGCAGGCACCGGCACACAGCTCGCATCCGATGCACTTCTCCATGCCATCCGGGTACCGGTTGAGGACATGCCGGCCGTGGAAACGCTGGGGCTTGACCCGATGCTCCTTGGGAAACTGCGTTGTCACCAACTCGTCGCCGGCAATGGTCCGGACCATCGTGCCCCCGGTCACCCGCAGTCCCTTGAAGAGCTCCTTGAGCAGACCCATCACTAGCTCCAGGGTGGCCCGAATTGGCGGTACGCGATCACAAGCGTGGAGAGAACGAGCCAGCCGAGCGCCCCGGGTATGAGTCGTTTCCAGCCGAGCTGCATCAACTGGTCATAGCGCAGCCTCGGCAGGGTGGCCCTTATCCAGAAAAAGAGAAACACGATGAAGTAAGTCTTTGCGAGGAAATAGACGGTGGGGAGGATCGACGAGATGAAACCGGGCAGGGCGTCGTCGAAGGTCGGGCCGTTCCAACCCCCGAGGAAGAGGGTGGCAGCGATGGCCGACATCGAGAAGATGTTGACGTACTCGGCGAGGAAGAACATGGCGAACCTCATCCCGGAGTACTCGGTGTGGAACCCACCGACGATCTCCTGCTCCGCCTCCACAAGGTCGAATGGGGCACGGTTGGTCTCGGCGACGATGGCCAGGAAGAAGATCACGAAGGCGACGATCTGGGGAAAGATGTTCCAACGAGGCACGAACTGGAGAACCGGCTGAAGCGCCGGGATCGCGTCACCCCAGGTGCCCGATTGCCGCTCGACGATCTCGGCCAGGGAGAGAGTGCCGCCATCACCCTGGGTGGCCGAGAACATGACCACGGCGACCATGGCCAGGCCCATCGCAGCCTCATAGGAGATGGCCTGGGCCGTGGCCCTCACCCCACCGAGGAGCGGGTACTTAGATCCCGAGGACCATCCGGCCAGCACCACGGCGTATACCGCCAGGGAAGACATGGCGAGGATGAAGAGCAGGCCGATGTTGAGGTCGGCGCCCTGGAGGGCCACCTCGTACTCCCCGATCATGAAAGGCTTGCCCCAGGGAACCATCATGAAGATCAGGAACGCGGGGATGACGGCAAGGAACGGTGCCAGCAGGTACATGCCGAGCTCGGCCCTGCGTGGCGTGATCGACTCCTTGAAGAACAACTTCAGACCGTCGGCGACCGTCTGTAGGACACCAAAGGGGCCGGCTCGATTCGGCCCGATCCGGCTCTGCATGTCGGCGAGGATCTTCCTCTCCGCCCAGACATTGATGATGGTGACCACCATGAGCAGGACGAAGGTGAGCACCACCCGGAGCAGGACGATCCAGAACTCGGGCCAGGTCACTTGGTCACCGCCGTCACCCGGACAACGGCCTCGGTTCCGAGGGGAGCGCCCCCGGGTTGGTTGAAAGGCACGAAGACGACGCCTGGCGGCGTGCCGGCGTCGAGCACAGCGGTGAACTCGCCCTCGCCGTGCTTGGTCACCACCTTGACCACGTGGCCGTCCTGCGCTCCTGCCTTCTTGGCGTCTTCGGGGTTGAGGTGCACAACAGGGCCGGGGGCAAGCCGGTGCAGGGTTGCGGTATGCCGCATCATCACGCCGTCGTCATAGAGGGTCCGTGCCACGTGGAGAGTGAGGGGGGCAGAGGGGGCCTTGGTCCCCTTCACCGCCACCGGGATGTGCTTGAGGCTTTGGGAGCCACCGAGGGGGACCACCGCACCATCCCGTGCCTCCCACTCGAGAAGGTCCCAGAGGATCCCGTCATAGGCGGGGGCAACGGTGGAGACCTCCTTGGCGATCAGCTCGGCGGAGGCGAGACCGATCGGGCGACCCGCATGTTCGGCCAGGTCGTCGAGGATCGACCAGTCGGGCCTGGTCTGACCGGGGCCGGGCGAAAGCATGTTGAGCTTCTGCACCCGCCCTTCGATGTTGGTGGCCGTCCCCTCCTTCTCTCCGAACGCTGAGGCGGGGAGGATGACATCGGCCTCCCGGTTCGAGTCGTGGACGAAGAGGTCGATGGACACGACATACTCGGCGGCCTCGAGAGCGAGAGCAGCCTGCCTCGGATCCGGCATATCGCGGATCGGGTCGGCGCCGACCAGGAGCAACATCCGGATGTCGCCCGAGTCGAGCCCTTCGAGCATGGCCCGGGTGTCCTTGCCACGCGCTGTCGGCAGCGCACCCCACGACTCGGCCAATCCCGCCCTTCCTGCGTCGTCGGCTGTGACCCGCCCGGGCAACAGGTCGGGGGCGAGACCCATGTCCAGGGCGCCGAAGATGTTGCCCCGGCGGGCGAGGGGCAGGATCCGCGCCGAGCCAGCCTTGTTCCTCACGTGGGCTGCGACGGACTCGGCCAGTCTCGGCCCGTCGGCGTGACACGCCTGCCCGGCGAGGACGACCACTTTGGCCGCGGACAGGGCTGCGGACACCTCGGGGTGCATCCCCTCGGCGATCTCGTCGAGGAGGGCGAAGCCGCCTCCCGGCCGGTAGCCGAGCTTCATCGACGCCCGGTCATCCAGTCCGGATGCTCGTGGGTGGACGACGACCAGTTTCACACCCAGCTCCTGGGCGGCCCTCCGAACGCGCAGATAGAGGGTCGGGTGCTCTTCTTTCAGATCGGGGCCCCAGACCAAGACTGTGTCGGCATCGTCGAGGTCCGATATCAATGCTCGATCGACCGTGGCGGCGAGGAAGTGGGAGGAGAGGGAGTCGTCGAGGCGAGCGTCGATGTTGTTGGTTCCCAGAACCACCCTGGCGAACTTGGAAAGTGCGTAGGCGTCCTCATTGGTTCCGTGGGCGCCCCCGATCACCGCGAACGCGCCGCCGCCGTCATCGTCCCTGACCAAGCCGATCCGCTCGGCCACCGCATCGAGCGCCTCGGCCCAGCCGACCTCCACCAGCTCGCCGTTTCGGCGCAGGAGTGGGGTGGTCACGCGCTCCGGGGACCCCAGGTACTCGAAGCCGAAGCGCTCCTTGTCGGACATCCAGCCGTGGTTGGTGGCATCGTTGTCGACTCCGACGAACCTCAGGATCTGGTTCTGGCTGGCATGAATCGACAGACGGGGATGGACGGTGTCGTGTTGACCGGAGCTCTCCACCATCACCAGGTCCCAAGGCCGTGCACGGAAGCGGTACTGGGTCGAAGTCAGCGCACCCACAGGGCAGATCTGGATGGTGTTCCCCGAGAAGTACGAGGAGAAAGGAAGATCCGGGAAGGTGTTGACCTCGGTGAGGTTCCCCCGGGATTGGAACTCGATCAGAGGGTCGCCGCTGATCTCGTCAGAGAAGCGAGTGCAGCGGGCGCAGAGGATGCACCGCTCCCGGTCGAGGAGGACGAGGTCGGAGATCGGGATCGGCTTCTCGTAGTTCCGCTTTATCTCGACGAACCGGCTCTCGCCGGGCCCATGTGAGAACGCCTGGTCCTGAAGAGGGCACTCCCCGCCCTTGTCGCACACCGGGCAGTCGAGCGGATGGTTGGCGAGGAGGAACTCGAGGACACCCTCCTGGGCCTTCTTCACCGTCTGGTTCCGGCTGTCGACCACCATCCCATCGGCGACTGTGGTGGTGCACGAAGTGACCAGCATCGGCCCGCGCGGGCCTTGGACCTCGACCAGGCACATCCGGCACATGCCGACCGGCTTCATTCGCTCGTGCCAGCAGAATCGCGGGATGTAGGTCCCGTTGTCCTGAGCAGCACTGATCAGCAAGGAGCCGGCGGCGACCTGGTGCTCTACGCCGTCGATGGTGACCGTGACCGGCTCTTGCTCAGGCATGAGCCTCGACCCGCTTGAAGGGGCAGCCACCCAGCTCGACATGAGCGTCGACTTCGTCGCGGAAGTAGTCGCGCAACGCCAGGATCGGTGATACCGCCGAGGGGCCCAGCGGGCAGATCGTGGTCATCCTCGGCGGCCAGGCCAGCCCGACACTGATGTTGTCGGAGACGTCGAGGAGCAGATCGAGGTCGATGGCGCGTCCCTGGCCCTCCTCGATTCGGCGGAGAACCATCTCCAGCCATGTCGTTCCCTCACGGCAAGGAGTGCACTGCCCGCAAGACTCGTGGGCGAAGAAGCGCACCACCCGCTCCGCGGCGCGGATCATGCAGGTGGTCTCGTCCATGACGATCACCGCACCCGAGCCGAGCATCGAGCCGGCCTCCGCACACACGTCCTTGGTTATCTGGTCCTCGAGATGGATCGCCGGGACGAACCAGGGTGACGAAGCCCCTCCCGGAATGAGGGCCTTCAGTTCCTTCCCGTCGCGCATCCCTCCGGCGATGTCGTAGATCAGCTGACGCCATGTGATCCCGTGGGGAAGCTCGTAGTTGCCCGGGCGGTTGACATGACCCGACACCGACAACAGGAACGTCCCCGTGTCGAGCACGTGGCCGAGCTCGGTGTAGGCCTTGGCGCCCATGTCCAGGATGTGGGGCAGGTTGGACACCGTTTCCACGTTGTTGACGATGGTCGGCTGCATGTAGAGGCCCTTGGCCGCGGGGAAGTAGGGCGGCTTGAGACGCGGCTCGCCGCGAAAGCCTTCGAGACTGTTGATCAGCGCGGTCTCCTCACCACAGATGTAGGCCCCCGCCCCGAGATGCACCGTCACCTCCAGGTCGTACCCGGATCCGAAGATCCCACTTCCCAGGTATCCCCGGGCATAGGCGGCATCCACCGCCGCCTGGACCCTCCGCGCCGGCTTCGGGTACTCGCCGCGGATGTAGATGAAAGCGTGATGGACCTCATTGGCGATGGCGGTGATGATCACGCCCTCCAGCATCTGGTGGGGGTCGCGTTCGAGCAGCTGACGATCCTTGAAAGTGCCCGGTTCAGACTCGTCGCCGTTGATGACCAGATATGACGGCCGGGCCGGTGCCAGGAAGCTCCACTTCATCCCCGCAGGGAAGGCGGCACCCCCCCGCCCGAGCAGACCCGACGCCTTTATCTCCTCGACCAGCTCGTCGCGGGTCATCCCGAGGGCGCGGCGTGCCTGCACGTAACCGCCAGTGGCCTCGTACCGCTCCATGGTGTGAGAGTCGGTCGGATGATCCATCATCCGCTTGGTGACCACGAGCGGGGTGCTCATGACTCTCCCTCTCTGCCCACGGTGCCGAGCGGCTGGAAGGCGGGGAAAGGACCCGTGGCACCGTCCTCTTCCTTTATCGCCCAGTCGAAGCTCCTGGTCCCGCCGAACAGCTCCTGCATCTCATCCCCGTTGACCACCTCGGGCCTCGCCCCGCTCAGCCACCTGACCAGGTCCCGGGCCCGATCCGGGGTCACTCCTTCGATCAACTCATAGTTGACCTGAACCGCCGGCGCCCCACCGCAGGCGCCGATGCACTCGACGTGCTCGACCGAGATCAATCCCCTTTCGTCGGTCTCGCCGTGAGGGACACCGGACTCGTCCTCGACTGCGTGAAGGATGTCGTCCCCACCCATCAACATGCACGAGATCGACGTACAACACGAGATGAGGTAGCGGCCGGTGCGCTCCCGCTTGTACATCGTGTAGAAACTGGCCACAGCGCTGACTTGAGCCGGAGTGATCCCCACCCACCGGGCGACCTCCTCCATCCCTTCGTTGGTGAGCCATCCCTGGTCCTCGGCCATTGCCAGATAGAGGAGGGGCATCACGGCCGATCGTTTCTGCGGATAGCGGGAGATGATCTCTCTGGCGCGCGCCTGGGTGGCCTCCGACCATTGACTCACGAGGCCGGAGAATAGGTAGCAGCCCTTATCCGAGCGAAACCCATGGGCCTCAGCGGTCGACGTCGCCCATGACCGGGTCCATCGAGGCGATGGTGGCGACCGTATCGGCCATGAGGGAATCAGCCATAGCGATCGGCAGGGCCTGCAGATTGGCGAACGACGGCGCCCGGGTGTGCATGCGGTAGGGACTGGCCTGCCCGTCGGATACCAGGTAGCAGCCCAGCTCGCCTCGGGGGGACTCCACCGCCACGTACGTCTCACCGGGGGGGACCTTGAATCCCTCGGTGAAGAGCTTGAAGTGATGGATCAGCGCCTCCATCGATTCGTCGATCCGGGCCCTCGGGGGTGGAGTGATCTTGCGGTCGTCGACCCGGTAGTCCCCTTTCGGCATCGAATCCATCACCTGTTCGGCGATGTGGAGCGATTGCATGATCTCATCGACCCGGACGCGGTACCGGTCGTAGACATCGCCGTTCTCCCCGAGCGGGACCTCGAACTCGTACTGCTCGATCCCGCTGTACGGGAATGCCTTGCGCAGATCCCAATCCACCCCGGCGGCGCGTAGCGCCGGGCCGGTGATGCCGTACGCAGTCGCCTCCTGCGCAGAGATCACCCCCACGTGCCTGGTGCGGGAGAGCCAGATCGGGTTGTTCTCCAGCAAGTCGTCGTACTGCTTGAGCCGCTTGGGCAACTGCTCGATGATGTCGGCGACGTCGTCCTTCCACCCGGGAGGCAGATCTGCTGCCACCCCGCCGGGACGGATGAAGTTGTGGTTCATCCGGAGACCGGTGGTCTTCTCGAAGAAGGCGAGTATCTGCTCCCGCTCCCGGAACCCGTAGATCATCATCGAGATGGCGCCGATGTCCATGCCGTTGGTGGCCAAGGCGACCAGATGCGACGAGCAGCGATTGAGCTCGGTGAGCAGGATGCGAATCGCCATCGCCCGAGGGGGGACCTCCATCCCGAGCAGCTTCTCCACCGCCAGCGAATAGGCGAGCTCGTTGTGGAAGGGGGCGAGGTAGTCCATCCTGGTGACGTTGGTCCCGCCCTGGGAGAAGTTCAGCTGCTCGGCGGTCTTCTCCATCCCGGTGTGGAGATAGCCGATGATCGGCTTGGTCCTCCTGATGATCTCGCCCTCGAGCTCGATCTGAAGCCGGAGCACCCCGTGGGTCGAAGGATGTTGCGGGCCCATGTTCAGGATCATCCGCTCGTCTTCGTCGATCACATCCTCGAAGAGGTAGTCGTCGTCGACGACCCGACCGAGTTCCTCATCGAGACGAGACTCGGTCTCGTGCAGCGCCATCTCCTGGGCGCCCTCGTCGGTCGGGGTGAACTGCGGCTCCTCGGTGCCGGCGACCCAGACGTCGAGTGTGTCCCTGGTCTTGGTGTCGTCGCTCATCAGCTCACCCGATTGCTTTCCTTGAACTGAACCGGGACGCTCCCGACTCCGAAGTCCTTCCGCAACGGATGGCCTTCCCAATCGTCGGGCATGAGGATCCGGGTCAGGTCGGGATGTCCCTCGAAGGTCACCCCGAACATGTCGTAGACCTCACGCTCGGCAAAGTTGGCTCCGGGCCAGATCGGGACGAGCGACGCCACCGATGGCTCCTCCCGGGGGGCGGTCGTGATCATCCTCAGCCGGAGACGGTGCTGCATCGACAGCAGATTGGCGACGATCTCGAACCGGTCCGGCCGCTGACGCATCCAGTCCACCGCAGTCACGTCGACACAGACTTCGAAGCCGGCCGCCTTGGCCGACTCGCCGAACTCCGCCCACCGCTCCCTGGGGACGGAGGCGACATCCTGGCCATGGGAGAGCTCCCAGATGATGTCTTCGAACTCCTCGAACAGACTGCGCAGGATGGTGTTCTCGGGCAAGGCGCGCTCCTCGACGACGACCTCGTCGACGGTCCCGTTCTCTTCGCTCACTTGACGATCTCGCCCTTCATGATCTTGTCGTGCAGGGTGAGTATCCCGTGCATCAGGCTCTGCGGCCCGGGCGGGCAGCCGGGGACATAGATGTCGACGGGCACCACTTGGTCGACCCCCTGCACCAGGGCGTAGTTGTTGAACATGCCGCCGGTGGAAGCGCAGGCGCCCATCGAGATCACCCATTTCGGGTCGGGCATCTGGTCGAAGACCTGGCGCAGAACGGGCGCCATCTTCTGGCTGACCCGGCCGGCCACGATCATCAGGTCGGCCTGGCGAGGCGAGGCCCGGAACACCTCCATGCCGAAGCGGGCCAGGTCGTAGTGGGCCGCCCCGGTGGCCATCATCTCGATCGCGCAGCAGGCGAGACCGAAGGTGGCAGGGAACATCGAGCGGGTCCGCGCCCACCGGGCCGCCTTGTCCACGGTGGTCATGAGGAGGTTGCCCGGGGCCGTCGTGGCCATCTAGGCGGCCTCATCGGTGCTGTCAGCCGGGATGTATCGGGCGCGACGGTGGACGTTCCAGTCGAGCGCCCCTCGCTTCCAGACGTAGGCAAGCGTCTCGGCGACGAAGAAGGTGAAGATGAGGATGGCGGCCACGCCGTACCAGCCAAGGGTGTCGAAGATCGAGGCCCATGCGAATAGGAAGATGATCTCGACATCGAAGATCACGAACAGCATCGCCACCAGATAGAACTTGACCGGGAACCTCTGCACCGGCTCCACCTCCGGCACGATCCCGCTCTCATACGGGTCCAGCTTCGCCCGGGTCGGGTTGTTCGGGCTGAGCAGGCTGGAGGCGAGGAGGGAGACTGCGACGAACCCGCCGGCAAGCAGGAACATGATGCCGATCGGCAGATAGTCGGCCAGAGTCACGTTCTGAGCTTAGAACGGGGTGGTTGGAGGGGTAAATCAGGGAACGGCTATGGGCCGCTAATCGAGCCGACCGCCTCGCCATCCATCTCGAGAGTGAGAGTCGGGCTCAAATCGACACCCGCGATCCCAACGGGTCCTTGGTCAAGAGGGAGCGACACAGCCTCGTCCAGGCTTCCGCTCTCGACGGTGCCCGTGAGGCCGGATGGCACGTCAAAGGGAACCACTGCGAGGATGCCGTCCGCCGACAAAACACAAACCTGCCAGGTTTCCGTCTCAGCGCAGACGAATCGAAGGTCCTCTTCGAGCGCAGCTTGGGAGAACTCCTCGTAGGTGGACGCCGTCGCCAGGGTCAGTGTAGCCGGATGGTCGTCGGGGACCTGAACCAAGTCGCCATCTGACGTCTCATCATCACTATTGGAGCAACCGGCGCAGATAGAACCGATGATCAGGAAGACCAGCAACAACCCGCGGCCAATCCTCATGTTTCACAGACCATAGGGCCTCCTCACGATAACGGAACCGGGAATCCTCGAACACCGGTTACGACCCCCTGGATTCTGTCCGGGGCACCCTGTAGGGTGGCGAACATATGTTCGGGGAGTGGAGATGAGCGCCCTCAGGTCAGCCCTCGAGGAGTGGGTCAGCGAGGACATCGACCCGCTACACATCGACCAACTGGCCGATGACCTGGTCGAATTGGAACTGGTCAGCGGATTGATCGAAGCGGAGCGTCTCCGCCGCATCGACCTGTTCTCACGTCGCTCCGGACCGGGCTACTTCGGCTACCCCTCCCTGACCGCATTCCTCAGGGACCGATGTCGGATGGCCGGGGGCGGGCTCATCGACTGGTGGCGAATTCCCGCGCCATTGCCAGCGCCCGGGCGACCTTCCGAGCCTGGGGTGGCGGCCGACTCTCCACCGACCAGGCCCAGGCGCTCCTCGACCTCGCCAACACCGTCCACGATGAGTTCGATGGCGCCGAAACGCGTCTGATCGACATCGTCGAGGACCTCAGCGTCACCGACACCAGACGTGCCCTGGGTTACTGGCGGCAATCGGTCGACGGGCCGGGGACTGTGATCCGTGAGAGCGAGCAGCTGGCATAGCGGGGCATCTCCGCCTCGAAGAGTCTCAACGGGATGCTCCGGGTCGACGGGTGGATGACTCCCCTGGCCGGGGAGGCTCTCCTCGCCGCCCTCGACACCCTGATGCCGCCACCCACGCATGGCGACGATCGAACGCCGCGGCAACGTCGTCACGACGCCCTCGAAGATCTGGCCCGTGACTTCCTCGACCACGCCGGCACGGCCCAAACAGGCGGGGAGAAACCGCACGTCAATGTCGTATGCGACCTGCCTGCACTCCAAGGGATAGCCGGTGGCCTCCACGAGACGGAGAACGGGCATCTACTCAGCGTTGACGACCTCCGAATGCTGGCCTGTGACTCCTCGGTCTGCCGCATCGTGCTCGGCCCAAAATCCGAGATCATCGATGTCGGTCGCCGCACCCGGGTGGTGCCCGCCGCACTGCGCCGGGCGGTGATCGCCCGTGACCGGCATTGCACCTGGCCTGGCTGCGACCGGGGGCCACGCTGGTGCGACGTCCATCACAGGAAGCACTGGGCCGAGGGTGGCCCGACCGAGCCGGTCAACCTGAGACTGCTCTGCCGTTTTCACCACACCCTGCTGCATCGGGCCGAAGACCCGGGTCGTGACCCTCCCGACGGTCTGTTCACTTAGTCTCCGCACCATGTCAACACAGGATGTCGAATGAGTCTCGGGTTCGGTCTGCTCAGCGCACAGCTTCGCCCGGGTGAAGACGATTGGTCCCGGGCCTACGAGGAAACGGTCCAGCTCGCCGTGGATGCGGAGCATCTCGGGTTGTCATCGGTTTGGACTACCGAGCATCACTTCGTCGACGACGGGTACATGCCCTCTCTGGCGGTTGTCAGTGCGGCGATTGCGGCCGCCACCTCGAGCATCGAGATCGGCACCGGGGTCATCCTCGCCCCACTTCATCATCCCGTGCGCCTCGCCGAGGATGCGGCCACCGTCAGCCTGCTCAGCGGCGGGAGATTCACCCTCGGGCTCGGTCTCGGATGGAGCGCGGTCGAGTTCGAGGGACTCGGTGCGCACATCACCAAGCGGGGCGCGGCCATGGAGGAGATCCTCACCATCCTCCGTCAGGCGTGGACCGGCAAGCCGTTCCATCATGAGGGTTCGTTGTATCAGCTCCCCGAGGTCGGGGTGCGGCCCAGACCGTCGGCCCGGATCCCGATCCTGATCGGGGGTGGGGCCGAGCCTGCCATCCGTCGCGCAGCCCGTCTCGCCGACGGGATCTACTCCAATGCACGGGCGGACAACTTCCTTCGCCAGCTGCAGTGGCTGGTGGACGAATGTGAGCACATCGGTCGCAACCCCACCGACCTTCGCATCATCCACTATTCGGTGATCCTTCCCGGTGCCTCGGCGGAGGACGCGTGGGAGCGGTACATCGACGATGTCTGGCACATGACCTGGAAGTACTCTGATATGGAGGACTCGGCTTCCCGGTCCGGTCCCCCACCGGCGGCACCGCATCTCACCGACGAGCGGCGGGAGCTGGCGCAGCGGAACATCATCGCCGGCTCCGGAGATGAGATCGTGGCCACCCTGCTCGGGATCCGGGATCGAGCCGAGTTGCCCGTCGAGTTCGTCGCCCGCAGCTATCTCGCCACCCTCGAGTACGAGGCCCAGGTGGAGTTGATGCAGCAATTGGCCGAGGAGGTGGCACCCCACCTCTGACCTCCCCCTTGGTCGGCTATCCGATCAACCGATCGGCGACCTCGGTGAGATCGCTGCCGACCACATCGGGCATAGGGTTGGGCAGGCTCCACAACGACCCCGGGCGATTGACGAAGGCTCCTTGTGCTCCCGCTTTCATCGCCCCAGTCACATCCCAGTCATGTGACGAGACGAGCATCGACTCGGACACTTCGACATCCATCACATGCGCCGCGTGCCGGTAGGTGGCAGGATCGGGTTTGAACCGCCCGACCTCCTCGACAGAGATCACCCGCTGGATGAATGTGTGCAACCCCGCGTTCTCGATCTGGACATTGGCCGCCTTGGTACTCCCGTTGGTGAGCGCAGCGGTCCGGAACCCGGCATCGAGCAGACGCTCGAGGGCGGGGATCACATCGAGATGGGCAGGGAGTATGGCGAGACGGGTGACGACTTCGGTGGCGGTTGCCTCGTCAAGGTCGACCCCGTGCCTCTCCGCGATCAGCATTAGGGCCTCGACCCCGATCACGCCAAAAGCCCTGTAGTCATCGAGCTGATTGGCCACCAGTGATCCGTGCAGCATGCGCGCGAACCACTCACCCATCGGGGCCGATTTCCCGAATACGTCCTCGAAGTCGATCTTGAGCGGGGCGAGGTCAAGGAGCGTCTCGTTCACATCGAAAACAAGCAGCTCTGGTTTCACTTGGTGGGGAGCGTCCGCACTATCGCAGCAAGGGCGTCGTAGGTCTTCTCGCCCATGTGCTTGTCCTCTTCGTCGAGCAGGTTCGACATGACCTTCAAAGTCCATTCCATCAGCGACCGGTTCCGCAACCCCGTATGGGCGAGGGTCCGCATCACCGTCGGGTTTCCTATCAGCTTCACGAAGATCCGGGCCATCTTGTAGTACAGCCCGTACTCATCTTCGAGATGCTGTGGATATCGGCGCAAGAGCGAGAAATCTCCAGTCCCAAGTGCCTGCCCGATGTGCTCGGCGGCAATGCGCCCGGTCTCATAGGCGTAGGCGATGCCCTCACCATTCCAGGGGTTGATGGCACCGGCGGCATCGCCGATGGTGATCCAGTTGGCTCCGACCAGCGGGCCTTTGGAGAAGGACATGGTCAGCTTCCCGCCCACCGGGGCAGTGAGTCTCGACTCTTCACTCAGCCCCCAATAGTCGGGTGCGATGGCGACGTAGTCGGCCATCATCCTCGTGGTGTTGACGTGCTTCCATCTCTTGAAGGTGGAGAGCAGGCCGACCCCGACGTTCACGGTCCCATCGCCAAGCGGGAAGACCCACCCGTAGCCGGGCATCGTCGCCCCTGCCGAGTCCCGCATGTCGAGCTGGCTCTCCAGGAACGGGTCCTTGGACCGTGGCGAGGAGTAATAACCTCGGGCGGCCAGACCCATCGGGTAGTCCTTACGACGCGCCGTGCCCAGGTCGCGGCCGAACCTGTTCATCGACCCATCGGCGATCACGGAGATGTCCGGGGTGACGGTGTCCTGAGACCCGTCCCGGGTGAGGGCGACGCCAACGAGGACCCCATCCTCGATCACCGGCTCGGCCAGGGTCTTCTCCATGATCCGGACCCCCTGCTTCTCCGCCAGGGTCGCCACCTGCGAGTCGAGGTCCCTTCTTCGCATCACTCCTCCCCAATTGGGGAACCGGGAGTGATCGGGCCAGGGAAGCTCGATCATCAGGTTGTCCCCGGCATACGACCGGAGACCGGTGATCCTGTGAAACTCCGGCACGTCGAAGTCGAAACCCATGTCCTGCAGTTGCAGCACCGCCCGAGGGGTGAGACCGTCGCCACAGGTCTTGTCCCGGGGATACTCCTTCTTCTCGACCAGGGTCACCTCGTGACCGGCCCGCGCCAGCCAGAAGGCTGCGGCCGACCCGGCCGGCCCCCCACCGACGACGAGGACGGAAGGCGAGGACATCGAGTCGTGAGGTTAGATAGGGGTACCTCGTAGCTTGCATTCGATGTCCTCGGCGGCGTTTATCGTGAGCTTGTGAACGAAATCCCAAAGGCGACCGTCGTCCGGCTTCCCCGCTATCTCCGCTTGCTGGAGGACCTGGACGCGTCCCGGGACGTCGTCAGCTCGGAGGAGCTGGCGGCCGCGGCGGGGGCCAACGCGGCGAACGTCAGGCGGGATCTCTCTCACCTCGACTTCCATGGGGTCAGGGGCATCGGCTACTCGGCCAACGAGCTCAGGGCGCGCATCCGCCAGGAGCTGGGAATCTCAGAGCGGAAGAGGGTCGCCATCGTCGGAGCGGGGAATCTCGGGCGCGCCCTGGCCAACTATGGGGGGCTGAGCCGACGCGGGTTCGACGTCGTTGCGCTCTACGACACCGACGCCAAGAAGATCGGATCCAAGGTGGGCAGCGTCATGATCCAGCATCTCGACGTGCTCGACGGTGACTGCCAGTCGAAGACCTTCGAGATCGCAATCCTGGCTGTGCCTGCCGTTGCCGCCCAGCAGGTGGCGGAGCGGCTCGTCGAGAGTGGGATCCATTCCATCCTCAATTTCGCCCCGGTGCGGGTGAAGGTGCCGGACACGGTCTCGGTCCGCCAGGTCGACCTCTCGATGGAGCTGCAGGTGCTCAGCTACTACGGAAGCAGGTTGTAGAGGCGAGAGCCTGAAAGGGAGCGGTCGTTGGCCGCAGATTCAGGCGCTGGATTTCTCCTGCACTTCCTCGTACTGATTCAACGCCACCAGGAACGCCAGGAACAACACCAGTGAGACCAGCAGGTAGGTGATCGGGATGATCCTGATCTCGAAGGCATTCAGACCCTCGATGTCGTCCGGCTTGGGACCGCGCGGGGCATAGATCACGAAGAGCATCGAGGTGATGGTGAGCCAACCGAAGACCGCCGACCCGGTGACCAGGAACCCGAGCCGCTTGCCGAGGTTGGTGTAGTTGAACAGGTAGATCGAGCCGTAGAAGAGAAGGATCGCAGCGACGGTGAGGATGATCCCGGTGACGAAGAGGTTGGCCGACAACAGGGACCTGAAGAACTCACGGAAGAACACTGATGCCCTCCTTCCCGTCCATGTTGCCGGCGCGCAGGTACCGCGAGAGCAACTCGATGTCAGCCTGGCTCAGGCTGGGCCCGAAGGCCGGCATCCGCCCGGAGCCGAAGCCGTTGAGACCGTATGGCGTCTGCGCCACCGATCCCCTGATCAGGAACTGGACCAGGAGATCCTCTTCGGGATTCTCTGTCGCCTCGCCGAACTGGACCACGGGTCTCCCATCCCACAGGGCGGGGCCGAACCCGCCCGAACCCGCCTCCTGGGTGTAAGGCACCCCGGCGCTGTAGCCGGCCGTGTGGCAGCGGGCGCAGTTCGCGTTGTACAGGCCGACCGCCCGCTCCGCCTCTTCGGCGCTCCCACCCATAGCCTCGGCGACACCGTCGATGTCGATCTCGTACCCCTTGATCTGGAGGGCCTCCTCCAGGAAGTCGACACCGCCCTGCTCCTGGGCACGGAGGGCATCCTCGTTGCTCGCGGTAATGGTCAGGGAATTGGCCAGCGATTCGAGGTTCCCCACGAAGGTGGCCGCCGTGACCGCGTCGGCCTCCCCGCCGACCGACGCCGGGTTGGTCGGGTCGAGGGCGATGAGGGTCACCTGAGCAGGTGTCGTGGCGGTGATTGCAGACGCCACCTGGGTGGTGACCACTCCTTCGGCGCCGCTGGACAGGCCGTCACCGTCGGGATCGGAGCCGTCCTCGATCGCAGCCGCCGCCTCTCCGGACAGTTCAGATGCCTCGGCAACCGGCTCCGCGGCCGCCGCCGCCTCATCGAGCGCCGTCACCATCTCCTCAGCATCGGCCAGGTCCTCGATCGAGGCAGGGACATCGATCCCGGCGTCTTCGGCCGCTGCTCTGATCTCTTCGAGGGCGACCAGGGCCGCTTGGCTCAGACCGACGCCCGGGTCCACCGCGCCTTCCTCGATGGCGGTCTCGATGGCGAGGATGTTGGTCTCGAGTATGGGATCGGTCTGCACGGCTGCCTGTAGGTCTGCCAGGACGTTGTCGGCCACGTCGGCATCGGGGGCGGCCGGGTCCATGGTCACCGGCTCGACCACCTGGAACGCCTCGACTGCCTCCTGGGAGACCGCAGACAGCCCGGCCTCCGTGGTGTCGGACAGGCCGTCGGCGTCGGTATCGATTCCGCTCCCGGCGGCGTCGAGCAACTCGCGCGCATCGGCGGCCAGGGGTACCGCGATCTCCGCGTCGGCGGACGCCGCGTCGATCTGGGCGACAACCTGCCGCTGCTTCAGGATCGCTGCCTCGACCGTGGCATCGGCGTCGGCCAGGGTGTCGAGGGCGCTATTGATGCCCGGCTCGATGTCGGCCAGGTTCTCCGGCTGGGTGACCTGAATGGTCTTCAGGTAATTGACCACATCCTCGACCTGCTGCTCGTTGAGCGGCCCGCCACCTGGAAGGCCCCACGGGGGCATCGGGGTGTTGCCGCGGCCGTAGGTGACCCAGAAGTTGACCTCGTCTTCGTCGTATCTGAAGAAGATGTCGTTGAGAGATGGTGCGGCCCAGCTCACCGTGACCCCGGAGCGCTTCTCCACGTAGCTGGCCACACCGCCGGATCCCTCCGGGCCGTGACAGTTGTAGCAGAGGTACTCCGCCACGATGTGCTCGCCCCTGGTGATCGAGGCCTCGGAGAACTCCTCGACGAATCCTTCCTGTCGCTGTGGCTCTGTGAGGAAGTAGAGGGGAAGCGAGATGGCGAGGAAAGCGGAGAAGGCAATGGCGGCCTTCTGGCCACCTTCCAGCCTTCGGGTCTCCATCTCCTCGTCGGTGATGCCAGGTCGCAGGTTTGGCGCCACCTCCTCCCCGCCCCGGTTGCGCACGGCGGACACGAAGAGCATGCCGAGCCAGGCGATGCCGGCGACGACGGCGACGACTGTGATGATGTTCGCGGTCATGCCTGAGCCACGACCCCGATGCAGCTCGGGCCCTGCGGATACTCGACGCTCCGCTCGGGAGCCCGTGGCGTCTCGATGATCGACCCGGTCCGGATCCAGAGATTGTTGCCACGGACCTCCACCACGAACCGGTCCAGGTTCCGGGGCGCCGGTCCGGCGAAATACTCACCGACCGAGTTGTACTTCGACCCGTGGCACGGGCATTCGAATCCTTGCGACGGAGCGCACCACGGGACGCGACAACCGAGATGGACACATCTCATGTACAAGGCCATCAAGCCCTCGGCCGCGACCTCCCTGCCCTCGAACTGGTCGGACAGCTCCGCCGGGGCCGGCACCAGATAGGCCCTGGCCTCAGGGATGAAGAGGGGCAGAACCGCGCCGGTGGATGTGAACACCTGGTTGCGCAGGTCTGCGACCGGCCCGGCATCGATGTCAGCCCCGAAGCCACCGACCAGCTTGGGCCAGAAGAAGGTGAGGTAGTACACGCCCTGGAGGGCGAGGAACGAACCGAATGTGGCGACGATCGCACGGTTGAAGAACTGACGCCGGGAGACCCCGCCTTCCTCCGGGGACACCTCGACGATGCGCTGCTCCTCGACGATGTGGACGATGGCCTCGGCTTCCTCTTCCGCCTCGGCTTCCTCTTCCGCCTCGGCTTCCTCGCCGACTGGCAACTCCTCAACCTCGGCCTCCTCGGCGACAGGGATCACCACGCCAGAGGTGAACGGCCGGTCGGCCGCCGCGGTCTCCTTGGAGACGCGGATCATCGGCTCCGGCGGCTCCACCGACTGGGAGCGGCGGTAGGCCACGGCGAAGGCGCCGGCCGCGCCCAGAATGGCGATGACGGCGACAGCGACCAGGGCAAGGGTGGTCAAGTTCACTCGAAGAACACCCAGTCCTTGAGGTCGTCGAAGAACACCCCATCCTTCCACGGGTAGGAGAAGTTGAAGCCCCTGCCGCGGAATAGGACGCCGAACATGGTGAGCGTGGCCGCCCCGGCGAGGAAGACCGAGTAGAGGGCGATGGCGAACTTCCGGTCGCTGGGCCGAGTCGACGGGTTCTTGTCGACGAAGGGGACCATCATGAAACCGATCATCCCGGTGATCGTCGGCACGGTGACCCCGGCGATCTGTGGGTCGAAGTAGGACAGCAACTCCTGGAGACCGAGGAAGTACCAGGGCGCCTTCGATGGGTTGGGTGTGGCGTTGAAGTTGGCGGGGTCCAGAAGGGGCGAGTGGATGATCACAGCCATGATCACCAGCAGGCCGGTGATGGCGAGAAGGGCACCGAACTCCATGAGCATCAGGTGGGGCCAGGTGTTGACCTTGTCGGTCGGCTCGGCTTTGACCGTTTGAATGGCGCGGGCCTTGACCACGGTGAGGAGCCGCTGCGTGCGCACTCCCTCTGGCATCCCCTTGGGTGGGACCACCGGACGGGGGGTGACCACCGCCGCCACCTTGCCGTTGCCCGCCCCGTTCCCGGACGGCTCGGGCCTCTCCTCCACCGCGGTCGCCACCGCGGCGGCGGCCGGTTCGATCATCTCTCCGGGCTCGGCCGCAGAGGGAGGCTCGACAACCGGCGCTTCCGTCGGCGGCGCCGGGGGCACCTCGGCTTCTCCCGTTACTTCGATCTCGGGCTCCTCGGCTTCTGCCTCGGCCTCAGAAGGGGCCTCCTCGACCGGTTCCGGCTCCTCCTCGACCGAGGCGACGGCCTCTTCGATCTCCTCTGAGCGCTCCGCGGCGGCCTCCACCTCCTCGGCGACGTCCGCGGGGGGTGCCGCTTCGGGCTCGGGGGCAGGGGGTGGTGACGGCGGCGCCTCGCCCTTCATCTCCGCCAGCACCTGCTCGACCGGGAGACCGAGGGCCTTGGCCTTGGCCTCTGCCGATCTTCTCAGGAGACTTTCGGGGATTTCGGTCACAAGTACTCCTTAGAGCGGTCCGGAGATTCCGCCGTCCTTGCGCACCCGCCAGAAGTGGACGGCAAGGAAGATGACGAGGATGAATGGGAGAGCGAGAACGTGGAGGACGTAAAAGCGGAGCAGGGTCGCGGCCGACACCTCCACGCCTGCAAGCAAGGCGAATTTGACCTGCGCCCCCACCACAGGCACAAAGCCGGCCATGTTCGTCCCGACCGTGACCGCCCACAGCGCAAGCTGGTCCCATGGGAGCAGATAGCCGGAGAAGGACAGGAGCAACGTGAGGAACAGGAGGACGACTCCAACGACCCAGTTGAACTCACGGGGCGGTTTGTAGGCACCGTGATAGAACACCCGGCTCATGTGGAGGAAGACAGAGAGCACCATGAGGTGCGCGCCCCACCGATGGAGGTTCCTCACCATGGAGCCGAACGCCACGTTGGTGGAGAGGGCTTCGATGTCGGCGTACGCCGTCTCCGCCGACGGCGTGTAGTAGAACATCAGGAAGATGCCGGTGATGGTCAGCAGGATGAACAAGAAGAAGCTGAGCCCACCGAGACAAAGGGTGTAGGACAGCTTCACCCCGTGCCGCTTCACCTTCACCGGGTGGAGGTGGTAGAGCACGTTGTTCATCACAACGTACGACCGATTCCTCGGGCTGTCCGAGTAGCCCTTCTTGAAAGGTGACCCCGGGCGGAGGATCGACTCGGCGACCTGGGAGCCCCAGATCTTGTCGTTCACCTCCTTGACCTTGTCCATCAAACCGGTCTTGCCGTTTCCGTTAGCCACTGTGTCTCCTACCAGCGCATCCCGTACGCGTAGCCGTTCTTGAAATCACGTTGCCCCGTGTCGAGGTCCCATGGTCTCCTGTCGAGGCCGAGCACAGACGCCTGCTCCGCCAGTGAGCCCTCGAACTTGCCCAGTGTGATGACATTGGTCGGGCAGCGGTCGACGCAAAGGGCACAGCGGGTGCACTCGTCCTCATCGACGACGAAGAAGCCCCGGTTCTGCGGGTCGTCGCCGGGATGATCGACGTTGACCCCCTCGGTGATGGCGTCGAGGGAGAGGAAGTGGATGCACTTCCAAGGGCAGATGTCGACACAGCCCTCGCAGATGATGCACTCCGATTGGTCGATGTGGAGGAACTGCTTCGGCCGCAGCTTGTCGGTGAAGTAGTCGCCGTCGACGACGGCGAGCTGGTAGTCGTCACGATACGGAGGAGTCTCATCGACCACACCCCTCGGCATCACGTACCGCCCTTGATCAAGGGTCGACCGTAGGGAGATTGAGGGAGGGGCTTCTCTGCGGCTGCGGGGGCGCCCTGCTTCATCTTCTGCAGCTGCAGGGCGAAGATGGCGGCGGCGGCGAGCATCACGAGGTGGTACCCCATCGAGATCGAATCCTTGAGGACCGCATAGCTGATCTCCACATCGTTGCCGAGCACCAGCCACGGCGGGATCGTCAAGGCGACCCGCTGCGACGACCAGTCGAGATCGGTCTGTGCATAGTTGAGCCACTCCGACGGGATCATGCCGAAGATGATGACCAACTCGAGCCAGGCGATGAAAGCGGCGAACACCGCTCGGGCCCAGGTCATCCTCTGGTTGAGGATCCAGACGAAGCAGGCCCCGACCACCAGCATCTGGGAGGCCGCCCCTGCCACCAGATAGCTGATCCCCTTGGAGAGTGCGCCACGAGGCACCCAGTTGAATTGGTCCAGAACCAGCGGAACCTCCTCGCCGTCGACGATATGCGTCGCCGGGAAACTGGAATAGTGGATCCAGATCACCCCCACGACGAGAGCCAGGAACCCGAGGCCGAGCAGACCCCATCCGATGCTCTTGCGTCTGCTGTCACTCAGTTCGGCCAGGCGGTACATCTCTCTACTTTGGGCGCGGTCGGCTAGATGTCGGGGCGTTTCTACCACAACCAGGGTCCGGTTACAGATCCTGACGATCCGAGCGGGTGGTGTGCGGGTGGGAGGACGGAACGAATCGGGGAAGTAGTTATGCTCCCCGCCGTCCCGCTCCGCGACGAGGAATGCGTTGGCCGCAACCCAGACTGCAGATATCAGAGCCATGTTCGGCGCCGGCGCCGAGGAAGATCGGGTAGCAGCCGCTCACTTCCTGGCCGGGGCCCTGTTCCTCGCGCTGGCCGGGGCCCTCGAGTTGCTGCGGCTGTTTGCCCTTCGCTTCGGTGACCTCTCGCCGGTGAGCTACGGGCGGGTGGAGTCGATGTCGAACATCGCGATGATGCTGGGGTTCCTCGTCGTGTCACTGACAGGCGGCATCTACTACGTGGTTCCCCGACTCACCGGGACCCGCCTCTGGCGTAGGGAGCTGGCGTCAGGCGGGCTGGTCCTGGTTTCGGGTCTCGTTTTCGTAGACCTGTTGGCGGTCCTGCTCGGCTTCGGCGGAGGGCGCCAGCCCTTCGGTCTTCCTTGGTGGCTCCACATCCCCATGCTGGCGGCACTGGCCATCCCGTTCCTGGTAACGATGATGACCATTCGCAACCGCACCGAGACCAGGAGCTTCGTGACCCTCTGGTTCGTGATCGGCGGCGTCACCTGGCTCCCGTTGCTCTATCTCGCCCACTTCGCAGGCGATCTCCCCTTCCTGACCTCGCTCACCGAGACCTACTCGGATCTCTTTTTCTCGGCAGGTTTCGTGGCGCTCTGGGTGTTCACGATCGGGTCCGGGCTGTTCTACTACACACTGGTGAAGGAGCTGGACGTCCCGCTCGCCTCCAGGCAGTTGGCGGTTGTCGGCTTCTGGTCACTCGGCTTCGCCGCCGCTTGGTGGGGCGTCGCCCAGCTCGTGTTCGGCCCCGGTCCAGGCTGGCTGGATGGTGTCGCCGCGGCGCTCGGTCTCGCCTTCCCGATCGCAGCCCTGGCCAATGCGGCCAATGTGTCCCTCACGATGCAGGGTCATTGGGAGGAGACGGCAGGAAAGCCAGGCGTCCTCTCCGGGGTCATCGGCCTCTACCTGGGAGTAGGGGTGGCGATACTGGCCAGCTTCGGCTCGTTCCCGTCGATCGGGGCCGTGACCGCTCTGACCGCCTACTGGGAGGCGATCGAGTACGCGGCCCTGTTCGGGGTCGGCGTCTTGCTCACCGCCGGGCTCACCTTCGAGGCACTGCCACGGGTCTCCGGCCGCGAGATGCGCACGGCCGACCGCCCCCGCTCGTTCAACCGCCTGACCGTCATCGGGGTGGGCGGCGTCTCGATGAGTCTCATCGCCGCGGGTCTGGTGAGCGGGTACTCGTGGGTGGCAGGGTCGAACAGCGCCGCCTACGTCGACGTCGCCGAGGGTTGGGCCGCCGGAGCGGGTGCGGCCGAGGTGTGGTTGCTTGTCGCCTTCGGCTTTGGCATCGTCTCCTTCCTCGGCCAACTGGCGTACGTAGCCACGGTGGTCGGGACACTGTTCAGCGGTCGCGCTGTCCCCCAGGAGGTGCTGGTCTACGGCACAGAGCCGGAGGAGGGCGAAGATGAGTGACCTCTCCGCCGCCGCAGCCGCCCTCGGAGTTCCCGAGCCGATCGTGCAACGGTCGGCGGCCGCTCGTGCGGCCGAGACCGGGATGACGGTCGACGAGATCCTCGCCGCCTGGGCCGGCGGCGGGAGTATCGAGGCGCCGGTCCCCGCGGCCCCCTCGGCCGATGTCGAAGCTCCCGTCGAAGAGGCAGCCGAGGAGGAGCCCGTTACCTTCGCGCCCTCCGCCGTCGAGACGCCAACCGGTGGCCCGGCCAAACCGGGCGGGCTGCCTGCTGCTTCCCCAACGGCGGTCACCACGACCGTGTCAGGGAAGCCCCCGGTGCTGGTGGGAAAGGCGGACAACCCGATTGCCGTGCTGGCGGGGGTGCTCGGCTTGTTCCTCGCAGTGTTCCTGGTCGGCCTGGTCGGCCCGGCCCTCCCCGTCGACGAGCCCGGCGCCAGGTCGAGTGAACTGCCTTACACCGAGACGGCAGAGCACGGCCGCCAGGTGTACCAGTCTGTCGGCTGCGCCGCCTGCCACACCCAGATGATCCGACCGGTCGTGGCCGATGTGGGATTGGGCGCGGTGACCTTGAGTGACTCGAACCAGGTGTTGGGCACCCGTCGATTCGGGCCCGACCTGTCCGATGCGGGGTCGAGGTTGAGCGGAACCCAGCTCGAGGCGATAGTCGGTGGCGCCGGCGGGCATCCCGCCCTGAATCTCTCCGCCGACGACCTGGAGTCGCTGGTCGCCTACCTCGTCGAGTCGAAAGCGCCGGTCGAGACCCCGGCGGGCGCAGCCCCGGAAGGGGGAGACGGATGAGCGATCTCAGCGCTGCAGCCGCCGCCCTCGGTCTCCCGGAGGCGATCGTCCAGCGCTCGGCCGCAGCACGCGCCGCCGAGACCGGGATGACCGTCGACGAGATCCTCGCCGCCTGGGCGGGCGGAGCCTCGGTCCGCGCCCCGACGCCCGCCGCGACGGAGACCGCTGCCGCCGAGCCCTCCGGGCCGCCAACACCAGCGAGTCAGCCGCCTGCCGCCGACGAGACGGCCGAGCCTGGCCCCGCCGTTCCCCCGGCCCAGGAGCTGCAGCATCCACCACCCGCCGTTGTCGCCAGATCACCGATACCGGACGAGGTCGGCCCGGCGCAGGCAGCGAGTCTGCCCGAGGTGATCACGGTCCCCACAGCAGGGATCCGGGAGCGCATGAACCTGGCAATCCCAAGATGGATGGCAGCAGTCATCTTGATCATCCCCCTGTTCGCCCTGGTTGCGTTGGGTGGGTCGTCCACTGGGGAGTGCGGCGAGGCCACCCAGCTGCAGACCGACGTCGTCACCGGTGACATCGTCAACTGCGACGGCTCGGAGTTCACCGGCTCCGGGGTCGGGGGTGGTGGGACAGACTTCGTCGCTCAGGGTGAGGCGCTCTATGCAGCCGCACCGGGCAACTGCGCCGGATGTCACGGAGTCTCGGGCGGCGGCGGTGTCGGGCCTGCCTTCGGCGGCGTCGTCACCACATTCGGTGCGTGCACCGACCACATCGAGTGGGTGAGACTCGGTTCCCAGGGCTTCAGGGATGCCGGGGAATCGGGCTATGGAGACTCCAACAAGCCGATCGGCGGCGGGATGCCCGGGTTCGGCAACGCCCTCAGTGACGAGCAACTGGCCTCCGTGGTCGCATTCGAGCGGGTGCGGTTTGGCGGCGCCGACCCGGCCCAGGTGCTCACCGATTGCGGGCTGGCGTCTGCAGAGGGTGGGGAAGGCAGCGAGGGCGGCGACGGGGAGTCCCCGGCCGACGGCGAGGTCACCTCGACCACGGTTACGGGCGGTTCGACGACCACCGGCGGTGGTTGAGACCGGGCCCGGCTAGGACCGCTTGCCCCGATACCGGCGAAGAGCCTTGCGAAGTGGTCTTGCCTCGATGACTCCCTCGATGACGATCTCTCCTCCCGGGGCGCGCAGCACGGGGATCCTCAACCCGTAGTCGCGGGTGAGACCATCGTCGCTGTCGATGTCGACCTCGGCGATCGACCCACCCACCCTGGACACCTCTTCCAGGATCAGGGGCCGCGCCTGATCACAGAGCCCACAACCCGGTCTGGTCAACAATTCATAGAAATACATTTCAAGTAACCACTGAGAGTGACCGATAATCACGGAGCATGCAGGAAGGAGGGTCAACCGTTCCCCTCATACCATGGGCACGTTCGTCCAAGGTGTGAACGGATAGCCTCCCAGCCCGCCCCACGGTAACGGAACTCTCCTTCGTGTAGATGAGGCCCCCGCTCAGCGGGGGCCTCATCATTTTGCCCTGGCGAGGGCAGAACTCGGGTCCGCCGCCGGTGTCTGCTACCCGGGGAGCGCTGGATACCATTCCGGCCGAGTGCGCCCCGCCACTGCCATCGTCATCGTCATCCTGCTCGTCCTGATCGCCGTTGCCGGTGTCATCCAGCTGATGACGATCCTGTCCCAACCAGGGTGACCGCCACACCCGAGGACAGGTGCAGGTCTTCCCCGGCATTGCCCCCCCTCACCGCGATCGCGATCAGGCCCGCCGAGTCGACGTGAAGCAACGGTTCGCCGGCGTCGACATCGGAATAGGTGCTCACCCATGGGATGGAATGCAGGGTTGCACCGATTCTGACCGTGACCATCGATCCCGGGTCGAGCCCGACCTGGGTCATGTCGTCCGGCCCGATGTTGGTCTCCACGTTGCCAAATCGATCGACCCACCAGGCTTCCCCGACCACGACGTTGCCCTCCGTCTCGGGAAGGGGGAGCAGGAGCGGTTGGACCGAGTCCGCGGCGAGGGTCGGGCCGAGCTCATCGATCGACGCCTCCCCCGATGCGAGCAGAGCGGCGGCCGGGGCGAATACGTCACGCCCATGGAACGTCTCGCCCGGGGAGGGGATCCTTGCCTCCGGGTTCTCGATCGAGATGATCTTCGATGCTCCACCCATCATGGCCACCGCCGGGGAGAGCACACCGTTGTCAGGCCCGACGAAGAAACCCCATTGGGTCTCCAGGGCAAGCGCCTTCCTCGCCGAGCCGACGCCGGGATCGACGACTACCAGAGCCACACCCTCAGGGAGGTACTGGATGGCCCGGGTGAGCGACAGGGCAGCCGCCCTGACATCTCCCGGCTGCGTCGAGTGCCCGACGTCGATGACCCTGGAATCGGGCGCCAGCTTCGCTAGGACGCCATGTACCACGCCGACGAACTCGTCGGCCAGGCCGAAGTCGGAGAGGAAGCTGATCGGGAGGCTCACTGGGCGGCCCACGGTATACCCCCGCTCACGGTGCCAATCCGCTGCCGCTTATATTGCCGAGATGACCGAGACCAGCCACGACACGATTGCTCGCGAGGTCTCGAGGGCGAAGGTGGCCATGCTGATGGGGAGCGTCGACACCGGAAAGACCACGCTCGCCCTCCACGCGGCACGACTTGCCATTGCGGCGGGTCGCACGGTGGCCCTGGTGGACGCCGACGTTGGCAACTCCACAGTCGGGCCGCCGGCCTGCGTCGGGCTCAAAGTCCTTCGCAGCATCCATGACGTCGACGATGTGCGGACCCCGGATCGTCTTCACTTCGTCGGAACGATCACGCCGGCGCGGCTCGTGCTGCAGCAAGTGGTGGCGACCGTGGCAATGGTCGACCAGGCGCGCTCCCTCGCCGACCTGGTCATCCTGGACACCACGGCCGTGGTGTCCGGTGTTGCCGGCGAGACGCTGAAGTACCACAAGGCCGAGCTGTGCCGGCCTGACAAGGTGGTGGCCCTGCAACGGGGAGGAGAGATGGAGCCGGTCGTCGGCATGCTGCGCCGGTTCCTCGGTCTCGAAGTCACCGTGACACCCACCGACCCCAATCTGATCCCTCTCTCTCCCGACGAGCGGGCACAGAGACGAAAGGACGCCTTCGCCCTCGCCCTCGCCCCTCCCCTGGAACGGTGGAAGGTCCGGCCCACCGTCTTCGCCCCGACACTTCCCATGGGGCTCAACCTGGGCCGTCTCGACAACGTGCTGGTCGGGGTCCAGGACGAAGGCGGAGGATGTCTCGGCCTGGGGATCCTCAGCAACGAGGAAGACGGTCTGAGGGTGATGACAAACACCGGCGAGGGCATGAAGGGTTTGCGCCTGGGGTCCATGCGGCTCGATCCCGGGACGCTGGATTCGAGCGTGATCAGCCTGCGCGAGGTCATGTTCGGGATTTGAGACCGGGTCGGCGGGCCCAGGTCGTCACCTAAAGGGGATTCGCGGCCCCGCCGATACCCTTCCCATGCCGGGGAAGAGGCGTTGGCCGACACTGCTGCTCATTGCCGTGATGGCGATCGTCGGCATGGCGATGGCCGCGAGCGCCGACTCGGGCGCCGAAGGCGAGTTCCTGGCGAAGATCAACGCGACACGCGAGGCCAATGGTCTCGCTCCCCTTCAGGTCGACGGCGGGCTCCGCTCACACGCCCGAAACCACACCCAGGACATGATCGACGCCGGGGAGATCTATCACTCCAGCGAGTCGGAGCTGATCGCGTCCGGCGGCGAGGGGTGGGACAAGATCGGTGAGAACGTGGGCCGGGGCCAGAACCCCACCACGCTCCACCAAGCGTTCATGGACTCGGCCGGGCACAAGAAGAACATCCTCGGTGACTACAACTACGTCGGGATAGGAGCGGCGAGCAGCAACGGCTATTTGTACGTCACCGTCGTGTTCATGGAGAAGGGGTCCACCTCCAGCCCGACCACGACCGAAGCACCCGCGAATCCGACGACCGCCGCCCCCGAGACGGGCACCACCGGAGTCGAGACCCCCGAACCCGGACCGGCCCCGGACCCGAGCACGACCACCACCACGACCCTCCCCCCGACCACGACCACGACCACGACACTGGTCGTGCCCCCGGACAAGGCTGTCACCCCGGGTCAATCCTGCATCGAGGCGAGCCGGTACTTCCAGATCTGTCACGACTAGATGCGGCCGGCCTAGTCCTCGGCCCACCATCAAACGCATCGCCTCGGGCAGATAGGCGCCGGTCGGCCAAAACACCGGCCTCACTCGGTGATGACGATCTTGTAACCCTGGCTTCCGGACAGAGGACAGATGCCCTCATACAGACCGGGAGCCCCGAACTGCACCACGAATTGCGTGCCTGCCGCGACCAGGTATGGGCCGACCTCCTGATCGACGACGTCTTCGTTCCGAATCTTCAAGGTGTCGCCCACCTCGAGCCGGATCTCGGCCGGCATCACATCGACCGTCTCGCCCTGGGCCAGGAGCTCGCCCGTGCCGAGGGGCACGACGATCTCGTACACGTTGGACCCGCCGCCGCCGCACGCGGCCGTGACGAGTGCCAGGACCACTGCCATCATCAAGACGGCAGGGGCGCGCTGCGGTGACCGCGGTCTAGGGCGCCGTCTCGAGAACATCGGCTGTAACCACCTTCTCACCGGACCCCTCGAAGGTCAATGTGAGCGTGATGGTGGTTCCCGTCTCCAACGGCTCGACGAGATCGATGAACATCAGGTGAAAGCCCCCCGGCTCCAACGAGACCGATTCACCTGCGGGGATGTCGATCCGGTCGACCGGGCGCATCTCCATCATCTCCCCCGCCATGGTGGTCACGCTTTCCATCCCGCCACCCATGGTGGTGTCGGACCCGGAGGCCATGGCGACGGTCTCATGCATCTCGACCGAGGCGGCCACGGAAGGGTCGACCGTGGCCGCGATCAGGGCATCTGCCGTCTCGCTGCCGTTGACGATCTCCATGTACGCCGCCCCGGCATTGGCCACCGCCGCCGACGTCCGGGCCCAAGCGTCGGTCACGTCGATGTCCGTCGAGGTGCCACCGCACGCACCCAGCAACGAAACGGCTGCAAAGACTGCCAGCGCGGCTCTCACAGGATGCCGAAGGTCATTGGTGCTCATCAAAACTCCTTCAGGAGGACCTCCATGTCGGCGGTCATCGCCTCACTCTCGAAGCCGAATGGCCACTCGACCACGACAGTTCCCGAGTCATCGACGACAAACGTGACCGCAGTGTGCGCCACCTGATATGACTCACCGGGCGCGTGGTCCTCGACTTCGAACTGCACCCCGAACGCACTTGTCGCCGTGGTGAGCTCGTCGGTATCGGTGGTGCGCAAGGCCAGGCTCTCGTTGAAGAAGTGGCCCAGATAGCCGGTCAGTACCTCACCAGTGTCTCGCTCGGGGTCGAGTGTGACCATCGCCACCGTGACCCGATCGGCGAGCTCGGTGGGAAGGCCGTCGATGGCGACACTCAGGTCGCTCATGGTCGTCGGGCAGATGTCGGGACAACTCGTGTAGCCGAAGTAGACGAGGAGGAGCTGGTCATCCGGAGCCGTCATCGCAACCGCGCGCCCGGATTCATCGGGCAGACTCACCGGGGCGACCTCGAGTGGCGGCGTGCGCACCGCACCCTGCAGCTCCGCCTCGCCGCATGAGCCGAGCACCACCCCGGCCACCACAAGACCGACACAGAACGTGACGCGATGAACCGCCCTCATCTGTCCCACAGGGAGAGTGTCGCGTGTCGACACGGCTGGCGATTCGGCCGAAGGTCACTTGTGCCCTGACGAAGGTCCACTTGAGCTGCGGCCGGGACGGCGGAACGCCCGAGTGACCCTCCAGAGCCTCCTCCGCACTTCCCCGAACGGACGGTGCTCTGGTTTGCCTCTCGGGCGTTCGCAGGGGCGAATGTACGTCTTTCCAGGTCGCTAATCAACGACCTCACGCGCAACGTCATATGCCGTCGAACAACGTCGATCAACCTCGAACCGTCGTGGCGTACCCACCGATGAGCGGTTACCAACAGGAAACGGCGTTATCCACAGGGATTGTCCACATGGGTGTGTTCACAAGTTTCTAACCCGAATTTTCGCGACCTTGCAGCAGAGCGCGTAGGAGCGGGCGGAAGGCGACCTCGATCGTTTCGTAGATCTCACCGAGGATCAGATCCAGCTCGCCGTCGGTCACCGCGGCCCTGGCGAGCCGGCCCCGCAGCACCAGACCGCCCTCGGGATCGAGTGCGAAGAAGACACGCCACGAGCGCATGTTCCTGGCCAACGCCTGCCGGAAGAGGTCGGCCGTGCCATCCGATGCCGGGATCAAATAGGCCTCACACTCCAGGCTCCTCTCCCTGACTGTGAACCACACGGTCGTCGCGTCTCGGGACTCCTGACGCATCCTCACCGCCCACCTGCCCTCCACTTCCTCGGCGTATTCGACGCTCGACTCGGGGTCGGCCAGCCAGTTCTCGATTCGACTCTCGAGGATTTCTCTCATCCCAGAGCGTCGTACACGCGGGCCAGTCGGTCCACCGCCGATTCCCAGGAGAAGCGCTCTGCCCACAGCGGTCCCCTGATGGCGAGGTCCGTCGCCAGTCCCCTCTCGCCCAGCACCCGTCTGGCGGCTGCGGCCCAATCTGGCCCATCCCAACCCTGAACCAGCAGACCCCCGGAGCCCGGGCCGACCACCGAGGCGAGGCCACCGACCGAAGCCGCCAGGACGGGAACCCCACAAGCCTGCGCCTCTGCGGCCACCAGGCCGAACGACTCGCTCCGGGATGGGACCATGACGAGATCGGACGCCCGGTACACGTCCGCGATCCGTCGATGGGGCACCGGGTCGGCAAAGGTGACCCGGGAACCGAGGTCCAAGGCCTTGGCTCGCTTCTGGAGCCGATCGAGATCTCTCGTCCCGTGTGAGCCGGCCGGGGCTCCCACGATGACCAGTCTCAGATCGGGCATGTCGCCCATCAGGAAGGCCATGGCCTCGATTGCCACATCGGGTCCTTTGAGGGCCTGGATCCTCCCGGCGAACAGCAGGGTCGGCACTGAAGGCCAGCCGAGACGGATCTTCGCCGACTTGCCCACACCGGGCACGAACAGGTCATGGTCAACCCCGGGCCAGATCACATTGACCGCATCCGGATGTGCTCCATATTGCATGATGAGGTCGGAGCGCTCTTGCTCTGTGGAAGCGATGACCACGTCCGCTTCACCGATGACATCCCGCTCGGCTGCCAGCCGGACCAGATGGCCGGGCGTCGGGGCATCCGACGTCATCGCCTGCGTGACCCTCCCCAAAGTATGCGAGCTGTGGACGTGGGGAAGCGCGGTCTCGCGCTTGATCTTGAGCCCGGCCCAGCCCGACAGCCAGTAATGACTGTGCACCACTAGCGGCCAGCCATCCGTCCGGAGACGGTCCATGACCTCGTCGGCGAACACCCCTACGAAACGGACGGCGTGTCCGGGATCGATCTCGCGACGCGGCCCGGCGTCGACGTGGTGGACCACGAAGCCAGGCTCCACAGCCACCGACGGCTCGCTCTCTCGGTCGTGTCTTCGAGTGAACACATCCACGTGAAACCCATCCCGGGCAAGTGCGCGCGCCAGCTCGTCGATGTAGACGTTCATGCCGCCGGCCCATCCACGGCCAGGCTGCAGCAGGGGGCATGTGTGCAACGAGAGGAAGGCAACCCGACGTCTCATCCGACATCGATCCGGTACAGCTGCCTCGGTTCGGCCCCGAGCCGGAACTTGTAGTCCTCGTCGCCTTTCAGGAAGTCGACACGGGGGACACCCCGGGTCGACATGATCGAGATCACCTCTGTGAGCAACACGATCCCGGGTGACATCTCTCTCATCGCCGGGTCATATGCGCTGTTGTACAGGTAGTAACCGTCCTCATCGAGATAGCCGAACAAGGCTGCCACTGCCCGGTCCCCGGAGCGAAGCTCGTCGACCCGCCACCCGGGCTGGCCGGCGAGATCCTGGAAGAAGGAAAGGCGCGATCCGACCAGGAATTCGCCTTTCCTCCCCGGGGTGGAGCGGTGCAGCTCGGCGAAGCGGGCGAAGGCCGCGTCGCCAGAACCGGTGGCGACCACGATCTCCCCCAGCGCCGCCTCATACCGGCGGCGCTTTCTTCGGATCTCGTGTCGCTGTTTCTTGTCGAGCCGATCGAGATGGCTCCCATCCCCGGCCAGGCGCAGGACGGCTGCGGTCGTGTCCGGGCCTGGCTCGGCATCCACCCCGGATTCGGACAGACCTTCGGCAAGGCTTCGAGCGGATCTCTCGGGGAGGGAGTCGAGCACGAGGCGATGGCCATCGGCGAGGAGGGCGGCAAGGGCAGGACCGAGTAGGTGCGGGTCCGGGCCGAGCGGACTGTGATAGTCGGTGAGATCTGGTTCGCCGGCGATCTGGATCGCCCGATCATGACGGGTCAAGGGGAGCATCGAGCCTCCAATCGACACACTCAAAGGCTCACCTCGACCGAGACAGGCCCACCACGCCTCCAGGAACGGTGATCGGGGAAAGGGCCCGACAGCCAGGTCTGTCGGCTCCGCCTGGCCGGCCAGCGCGGGCCACGCTCCGAGCCGGCTCATGACCATTTCAGCCCGAGACTCATCTCGAGCTCCCCGACCTTCTCGCCACCACCGAGGACCGGGGGCCGGGCGAACGGCTCGAGACGACCAGCGACAAGAGGCGACAACTCCCCGAGGGCATCCAACGTGGCCATCAGCGCCGCCCCGGCGACCGACTCGGTGCCATCCCAGGCCTTCACCGCGATACCGAGACGGCCCTCGACTGCCAGGCCGATGCAACCGGCCGCCCCCCTCTTCGCCACCACATTCAGTGCCACGGCCACCTGGCTGTCACAGTTCCCGGTGCCGGAGACGAGGGCCGGATATCGATGCATGACGCGGTAGACGGACCGAAGCTCGGGGATGGTGGCGAGTCGGGCATAGAGGAGCGCCATGACTCTCGTCGTGGTGCGCAGGGTCGGCGCTCCACAGCCGTCCACTCCGACCGGTGCGACCGGATGCCCGCCCAACTCGGTCACATAGTCCGCGATGAGGGCCTGGACGGGATGATCGGGCGACAGATAGCCGGTCAACGGCCAACCCCGCGCCGCACATGCCCGGAGCCAGCCGGCATGCTTCCCGGAGCAGCTGTGCCAGACCTGCCTGGGCCCCCGAGCTCCCGAGGCCCTCAGACGGCCGATGGCCTCCGCGGAGAGCGGCCAGCTCGGTGGGCACCTGAGATTTGCGGTGCTCAGACCCGCAGCGGACAACATCATCTCGACGATGGCGACGTGAACCGGCTCGCCGTCATGAGAGGCCGCAGCCAACGCCAGCTCCACCGGTTGGAGGCCCGCTCCCGACTCCTGGGCGATCGCAGCCTGGAATGGCTTGGCGGCGGATCGCAGGAAGAAGGGCCGGTCGATGTCCCCGGAGTGTGCGATGAGAGACCCGTCGGCAGACACCACTGCCACGGCTCCATCGTGGGTCGTCTCGGCCAGGCCCGTTCGGGTCCTTGCAGCGAGCAAGACTCAGCCAGTTACCCGGGCTTCGCCCTGCTGGCTCCGATATCGGGAGATGATCTCTTCCTGAAGGGCATCGATCACGGTGTGGAGCTGCTTGCGCTGAACCGACAACTGGGCCTCGACCTCCTCCAACCGCTCGATCGCCTCGCTCAACTCCTCGCTGGACAACTCGGGGAGCTGGGTCAGGACCCCGTCGTCCATGATCTTGTCGATCAGCCGTCGACCGGTGGTAGTTGGGAGTGGCGGCATCGTGTCGAGATGACGGAGATTCGGCTCGCTGCCGAGGACCATTCCGGAGGCGAGGATCTCCGGGAGTGCCTCGAGAAGGCTTCGCTCCTCCTCACCGCTGCGACGGCGAAGCTCGAAGTTGAGCAAGTCCATCCGACCGTGGAGCAGACGGCGGTAGTAGGAAATCTGTGTCTCGACATCCTCGGCCTGCTCCCGGCGTCGACGGAGCTCGTCGAGGTCGATCCCGGCCAGGTCTTCCAGGTACTCGGGCTCGAGGACGATGTCGATGCGGCGTCGGTGCTCGGTCACGTCAGTCACGTTACCTGCAGGCCGAAGCCAGAGTCGGATACGGGTTCACCGCGGCCGAACCGCGACCGCCCGGATGGATCTCGAAGTGGAGGTGTGGGGATCCGCCTCGCGCGTTCCCGGTGTCCCCGTTGAATCCGATGGTCTGGCCCTGGCCCACGCTGGCTCCAGACGAGACGTTGAAACCGGAGAGGTGGGCGTAGTAGTAGCCGATTCCATTGTTGGCTATGAGCCAAATGGTCTTCCCGCCAAGACCGCTGCTCCCTGTGATCACGCGGCCGGCGGCGACCGCGTACATCGGCTCGTCCCACGCGGCGAACATGTCAGTGCCCTTGTGCCGCCGCCCGCCGGAGCGCGGGTAGCCCCATGAGTTGATGAATGACGTGCGAGCCGGCGTGAAGGGGCAGATGAACGACCCGACCTGGACCGAGCCTGCAGCCCGTTGCCGGGCGCGCGCCTTCAGCTCCTGCTGCTCGGTGTCGTACTTGGCGGCGAGCTCCTTGCATTTGCCGGAGAGCTTGGCGTAAGCGGCCTGCTCGGCCTCCATCGCCGTCTCCTGCGAGTCCTTGGCGCCGAGCTTGGCAGCCTCGACCTCCTCCAACTCCACCCTGGTCTCACCGAGTTGCTCGTTGAACCGGTCGAGCTCGGTGCGGGTGGCAATCAGCTCGTCGATCGACTCCTGGCCACCAGTGGCCGCCGCGGTGAGGAACTCCGAAGTTGTCATGTACTCGTCGACGGTGGATGCGGAGAAGATGATCCCCGGGCTGCTCAGACCACCCCGCATGTAGAGCTCGACAGCCTGCTCCTCGATCTTGGCCTGGATCGCATCGAGCTCTTCGCTGTGGGTGTCGACCGAGCCGGCCACTGTCTCCTGCTTGCGTTCGACCCGATCCACCTCGATCACCGCAACCTCGTACTCCTCGGCCGCAGCGGCGAACGCGCTCTGCGCGGCGCGGTACTCCTCGAGCTGGGCGCGCGAATCTGAGCAGGCCTCGTCCACCTGGGATTTGGTGACAGCCTCGCTGGCAAGGGGGAACATGGGAGCCAGCAGGCCAATCATGATGAGGAGCATCGTGACGCGAGAGAGCGTCCTCTTGGCAGCCATCGACCGAAAGGGTAACCCCTGCCGATGACTTGGCGTAGTCCAACGTGACGAACTCACTTCGTTACGATGACTGCTCAGGGCGATGGGGCTCGCCAAAACCGCCTGATCGGCTGATGGCTCCTGACAGACGATTGGAGAGCCGTGACGTCGAGTCGGAGCCACCACCGAACACCTCGGAGCAGCAGTGGCCTGCGCACATCGAACTTGATCGCGGTTGCTGCTGGAGGTTTGGTCGGGTCTGCGGCACGGGCCGCGATCGGGCTCTGGCTCCCTGTGGCCGAAACTGGCTTTCCGACAGCCACGCTCATCGTGAACCTCACTGGGTCGTTCCTGCTCGCGATCTACCTGGTGCGCCGTGAGCAGGCCACCGTTGGGGGATGGTCGTTTCGATTCTGGGCACTCGGTCTGTTCGGGTCGTTCACCACTTTCTCCGCTTTCAGCCTCGAGGTGACACAACTCATAGGCTCGGGCGACGGAGCGTCGGCAGTCATCTATGTCGTGGTGTCGGTGGTCGGTGGCCTGTTCGCAGCCCTCCTGGCCCAACGGCTGACGACGGTGATGTCGTGACCTTCGCCCTCATCGTGGGAGCCGGGTCGCTGGGAGCAGTCTGCCGCTACTTGGTGTCCGGAGTGCTGCAACGGAGCGCTCGCTCCGACTTTCCCGTCGGGACGCTCGTCGTGAACCTGACCGGGGCCTTCACCATCGGGATCGTTGCAGGCAGCCCGCTATTCGACCCGGTGGCGGCGACGGCGGTGATCTCCTTTCTCGGCGGCTACACGACCTTCTCGACCTGGATGATCGAGACCATCCGGCTCGGTCTGCCCGACCTCAGGGCCAGATCGATCCTCAACCTCACACTGACACTCGTACTGGGAGTGACCCTTACCGCGGCCGGCTATAGCCTTGTCGGCTGAGAAAGAGAGCGACACCATGGAGCAAGGCTCCGACAACGGACTCGTCAGGATCTTCATCGGTGAGTCGGACAGCCACGAAGGACGGCCGCTCTATCAAGCGATCGTCGAGACCCTTCGACGCGAGGGCCTCGCAGGCGTGACCGTGCTCAGAGGAATCGAGGGTTTTGGCAAGTCGAGCCGGCTGCACACCTCACACATCCTTCGGCTGTCCGAGGACTTGCCAATCGTCATCGAGTGTGTCGACACCGTCGAGAAGATCGAAGCAGTGCTTCCCAACTTGGATGCGATGATCGGTGACGGCCTCATCACGTTGGAGCGGGTGGAGGTTCGTGTCTATCGAGCCGGCAGCTCGTGGTCAGCGCCCTCAGAAGATCAATAGGACCAGCGGGTAGTAGATCGCAGCTCCCAGCACCACCCCGTCGAGGGAGATGAGCATCCCCGGTGGCCGCTGGGTGAGAGCGACCCGGCCGGTCCTCAACATCGACGAAAAGCCCCGCCCCGCTACCAGGGCGACGGCAAGCCCGAGCCCGACCAGGAGGTATCCGACCAGGTCGAGGTCCCAAATGAGTGCTGCCCCCAGCGCGCCGAGGATGGCCCCGATCGCGGTCACGGAATACGCGTCGAGGAGGGGAAGCGCCGGCAGTCTCTCCACCAGGGCACCGAGCAGGAGACCGGCGATCACCGACACGAGGAACACGTCGACTGCACTCGGCTCGGGTGAATGGGCCGACCGGGCGAGAAGAAGCGAAGAGGTGCCCAGCCCGACGAAGAGGGACACCATGAGGGTCGGGCTGTACACGTCCACCTGGCGATACTGGGGGAAAGCCACCGCCCATCCCAGGGAGACGGCGACCGCGATGGCGACCGCAAGCGCATAGCCGGCTCCCCCGATGACATGAGCGGCCATGGCCGACCCTGTGGCAGTCACGATCACCGCGAGAGTGGCGAACTCTTTCTGCCGGGCGGCGAGCACCGAGCCGAGATCGATCGCCCAGACCGATGCAATGGCGACGAGGGCGGCCGACCAGATCTCCTGTCCCTGCGTGTTGGCGAGGACTGCGACGGCAGCAATCGCCAGGGGGAGGAAACCGGCGAGATCCACGTTGGACACCGTCAGGGGCTGGCCACCTCCCGAAACGGGAGGGATCAGCACCACCTCGTCTTCGGCGTCGACTCGGTCGTCCATCGCCGCGGTCTCGCCATTGATCCACACTCGCGCGGTCGCAACGCCCCGGCGGAACTCGGGGCCGAACTTCTCTGAGGCAGCCTCGATCACCCCGCCCACAGTGTCCGAAGGGACGTCGACCCTCGAGGTCCCAGCGATCTCACGCAGATTGGCAAAGAGGCGAAGCTTGGCCATGGGCAGAGGGTAAAGCGTACAGACATCGCATCGCGGCTCCGGGTTCTGGTCGGATACCCTCGGGGCATGGACGAAAGGGTTCTGGTCGCAGTCGATGTCCCAATGGTCGGGGACGAGCGTCAGAAGAACTGGGCCAAGATCGTGGAGTCGGTCGACACGGGGAAGGCGTCAGGCTGGGCCTTCGAGGGGCCCTTCCTCGCCACGGGTGGGATACAGGACGTGCCAATAGGATCGATACTCTTGGTGTATGGGGAGCGGGGGTCACGAGCCAACCCGCAGATCACTGCTCAGGTGTATCGGGTCAACTCCGACGCCACGATCAGTCTCGAGGCTGAGGCGCGGGGAAAGGCCTGGGCGAGGACTCTGCGCGACCCGGTCGAACGCTGTCTCGGAATGGAATCGGGGCCACCGGACTTGTCCTACCTCGGCGACGAGCTACTCGCTGACGAGTTGCGCGCTCGAGGATGGGAGGTGGAAAGACGGTGAAGGCGATCGTCATCAGCAGACAGGGCGGGCCCGAGCAGTTGGTCCTCGCGGAGGCACCGGATCCGTCGCCCGGCCCCTCCGACATCCTCGTCCGCGTCGAAGCCGCGGGGATCAACTTCCTCGACGTCTATCACCGATCCGGTCTCTATGACATGTCCCTACCATTCATCCCCGGGGTCGAAGGGGCGGGGACCGTCCTCGAAGTCGGCCGAGAAGTGAGGGAGTTCGAAGTCGGGGACCGGGTGGCATGGACCGGCGTGATCGGTTCGTACGCCGAGATGCATGCCGTCCCCGCCGACAAGGCCATCCCCATCCCTGACGGAATGGACACCACGACAGTGGCCGCCGTGCTGCTGCAGGGCTTGACCGCGCACTACCTGGCCACCGACACCTTTCGGTTGACACACGGGGACCGGTGCCTCATCCACGCGGGCGCCGGCGGCGTGGGTCTCCTGCTGACCCAGATCGCCAAGATGCGCGGGGCCGAGGTGCTCACGACAGTGAGCACGACCGAGAAAGCGGAGTTGAGCCGGAAAGCGGGCGCCGACCATGTGATCATCTACACCCAGGCCGACTTCAAGGAGTCGGTCGAGGACCTCGTCGGGTTGAGGGCAATCGATGTGGTCTACGACGGTGTCGGCGCCACGACCTTCCTGGCGGGCTTGGAATTGCTCCGGCCTCGAGGCCTGATGGTCACGTTCGGGAATGCCTCGGGACCTGTGCCCGAGATCTCGCCGCTGCTGCTGGCCCAGAACGGCTCGCTGTTCCTGACGAGACCGACCATGGCCCATTACCTGCAAACCCGCGACGAGCTGCTCTCCCGTTGCGTTGACCTGTTCACCTGGATACGCGAGGGCGACCTTCAGGTAACGATCGGCGCCCAATACCCGATGTCCGAAGCCGCCAAGGCTCACCGCGCCCTCGAGGAGAGGCGGACCACCGGCAAGACGGTCCTCCGGCCTTGAGCCGAGCCGACACGAGCAGGCCGGGTCCGAGATCGCGCTTTCTATGGCGGTACGGCCTGCCGGCGATCAGAGGGGCGGGCAGAGTCGCATGGCGTCTGAAGGTCGATTGGGGACCAGGGTTCCCCCCGCCTCCGTTCGTCCTGGCCGCCAACCATCACTCCTTCATCGACCCGCCGCTGATAGGCGCGACCTACGGGAGGAGAATCCGGTTCATCGGCCTCGTAGATCTTTTCGGCAACCATCGGCTCCTCGATTGGGCACTGGACGGGTTCGAGGTGATCCGGGTGCGTCGGGGAACGGTCCCGCTCGGGGCAATCAGGACGTCTCTGGCGCATCTCGATGAGGGAGGGGTGGTGGCACTGTTCCCGGAGGGAAGGCGGGTCGATCGGTTCGGGGAGCTGCCGCCATTGCCCGGTGCCGCCTGGCTGGCGACGCGGGCCGGGGTGCCGCTGGTCCCGGTTGCCGTCACCGGCACCGATCACGTCCTCGGTGTGGACAACAAACTCCACCGTGGCCGCGTGGCGATCACGATCGGGCCTGCTCTCCGGGCAGAGGGAACAGACCGGGAGGCGGTGACCGACCTCAACCGCCGGTGGGCGGAATGGGTCGGTGACTCGGTCCGCGACCCGGAGCCCGACGAGCTCAGACGAAGATCGTCTGCGCCCCCTCGGAGAGCTCGATGAAGTCGCTGGCGCTGATTATCCCCTCGACACGGTCGTAGAGGTCCTCACGGGTGAGGTGCATCATGTCCGCCGACATCTTGCATGCCCAGAGGTGGCCACCGGCGTCGGTGATCATCTCGAGGAACTCGGGCACGTCGGGGACGTCGATGCCCTCGATCTGCTTCTTCATCATGTGGGTGGCGAACGCGGTCATTCCCGGCAGACCCATCAGCATCGGCGACATGTGAGTTGCCGGGTTGCCCACGGGAGTGAACTGGAGATGACCCATCGTCTCTTTGTTGATCATGTCGAAGCCCCAGAAGGTGAAGAAGATGTGGGTCTCCACCCCCTCACCCAGGGCGGCATTGGCGAGCACCAGACCGGGGTACGCCATGTCCAGCGAGCCCTTGGAGCAGATGATGGCGAGTTTCCGACCGGTCGCCTCTTCGTCGAACACCGGAATCGGTGCCTCGAGTGTCATCGTCATGTGTCTTGCCTCCGATCAGACGCAGCCCGCCGGCTTGGGCAGACCTGCGACATAGGCCATCTTCTTGGCCGGCTTCTTCGGGAACAGCTCGAACAACTCCTTGGTCGGGATCCCACCCACATTGGTGACCCGGCGAAGGGTCGGGGTCTCTCCCTCGGCCTCGAAGTCCTCACGAAGAAAGCGGATTGCCTTCCAATGTGAGTCGGTGAGCTCGATGCCGATGTTGGCGGCCAGGGTCTGAGCCAGGTCCTCGGTCCACTCGTCGTACTCGGTCATGAAACCTTCCTGATCGACATGGACCTCATGACCGGCAATCGTTGCGGTCGTCATTGCACTTTCTCCTTTTCGACTGGTGATATGGGTGTCGCGACTTTCCTCTTGCCCGTCATCGACATCGAGGTCGGAACGGGCAGCCGCCTTCCGGGCAGAAGGGCGTTCCAGTAGAGCCAGCGGAACATCAACTTGCCCCAGTGGTTCATTCGTCGCTCCTCCATGAGGGTGAGCGGTCCCAAGCCGGGAAACGGGTACTTGCCGGGGAGAGGCTCGACGTCGTAGTTGAAGTCGATCAGCATCGCCTTGCCCGCCCCCGATTCGACGAAGCAGTTGGCATGACCATCGAAGGAACGAGTCATCGCCTGCCCCTTGACGTGTTGTAAGAAGTTCTCTGTGAACACCTCGACGGCGAAGTGCGCTACCGAGCCTGCCTTCGAGGTTGGGAGGTCTGCTGCATCGCCAATTGCGAACACGTTGTCCCAGTGGGGTGAGAGAAAGGTGTGCTTGTCCACCGGCACGTAGTTGAGCTCGTCGCCCATCCCGCTCCGCCCCACGAAGGCCGCCCCCATGTTCAACGGAACGGTGACGAGCAGGTCGAAGGGGATTTCCCTCTCGTCGTAGGAGACGATGGTCTTCGCCTCGTTGTCGACTCTCTCGATGTAGAAGTCGGGCTCCAAGGCGATGCCACGCTCATCCAGCATCCCCCCGAGGAGCCTCGATGCGGTCGGCTTGGTGAAGGCTCCGTCGAGCGGGGTAACGAACGTGATCTCGACCCTGTGCCGCATTTTCCGCTCTTTGAAGAACGCGTCGGCCAGGAAGGCGAATTCGAGCGGTGCAGGAGGGCATTTGATCGGCATCTCGGTGATGTGGACCACCAAACGCCCTCCTTCCCACGTCTTCAGCTTCTCGGCCAGGGCCTTCGACCCTTCCAGGGTGTAGAAGTCGAAGACGCTCTTGCCCCACTCCTCGCCGGCCATCCCGGGTGTCTCGTCGGGGCAGGGTCTGGTCCCGGTGGCGATGACCAGGTAGTCGTATGCCAGGTCCCGCCCGTCGGCCAGCTTCACCAGGTTCTCCTCGGGGAGCACCCGATCGATACCCCCGAGCACCAACTCGATGCCGGCGGAGAGGTATCGACTGCGTGGTTTCACCACTTCTTCCGAGGTGTAGACGCCAAAGGGAATGAACAGATAACCGGGCTGGTAGTGATGGGAGTCATCCTGGTCGACGACGGTGATCTCCCATTCGTCCGTGGCGAGCGCAGGTCTCAACTTGTTCGCCACCATCGTCCCGGCGGTGCCGGCCCCCAGCACCAACAGACGCTTCATCGGGCTCTCCTTGTCCAGGGCAGGAATCTTCTGTCTGCCTCAGGACAAAGCATCGGCGAAGCGACATGGCGCGGACAGAGGACGATGACCACTCGTCATGGGACTATTTGCCGGCGGTCTAGGGACCGGTTCCCGGCAAAATCAAGTCAGGGGGCCATCGACTCGATGGCTGTCGCTACATCGCCGGGAAAGTCGAGATGGGCTTTCCATGCCTCGGCGAGGACGTCCACCTGGGCCCCCGGGAGCTCTGCCTGGACGCGGTCGACGGACTCCCTGGGGACATCACCCTCTTGACTCCACAGGTAGTGGACCGGCGCGGTTATCTCGCCCAGCTTCGAAGGCACCACGGAGGCGGCGGGCGTCCTCCGGAAGGCCCTTATCGAATCCGCGGTGTCGATGATCGTCTCGGCGAGGTCCCTCGCATCGACCTGACTCTGGGTGGGGCACCATCCCCCTTCCCCACAATTGGGTGCCCACCTACCCCCGGCGAAGCGCCCGCCGGTCTCGAATGCGTAGGTCGCCGCTGTCCCGAACCAGGGAAGCCGCTCGAGGAACTCGACCCATCCGTCCTCCTTGTAGAAGTCGACATCGACCATCACGACGCCGACGACCAGGTCGGGCCTGATCACGGCGATCTCGGCGGCTACCTCACCGCCCAGCCCGACCCCGGCGACCAGGGCCGGCTGGCCCATCGACTCGACCACCTCTCCCACCTTGACCGCCATAGATGCCACGGTGTGACCGGTGCCCTCCTCGGGCAGCCGCTGGCTCAACCCCCAACCAGGGAGATCGACCCGAACAACGCTGAAGTTCGGATCCAGGGCCGCTACGACATCGTCCCAGAGCACACTCCCGGCGACATCGACGTCATGGAGCAAGACCAGCGGGACCGTGCCCTCACCTTCCCGCACCACATTGAGGGAGATTCCGTCACTGGTCACGAACGGCTCGAGCTCCAGGTCCTCGAGAGAAACGTCCTCGGTGAGCCTGATCCGCTGGTGCGTGACCGCCGACCAGACGGTCAACCCGGCCACCACCACCAGGAGGACCAGCACGATTATTCGCAGCACGACCCGGCTTGGTGCGTCCGGCTTGGGTGGGGGTCTGAGCCCGGCCACGCCTCAGCCCATCCGATCCGACACGGTATGCACGATCCTGTCGACCGAGGGTATGGCCATGTCCTCCAGGGCCTCGGCTGCCGGCAACGGGATGTGCGGGGTTGTGATCCTCACCACCGGGCCATCGAGATCCCAGAACAGCTCGTCGGCCACGATGGAGGCGATCTCCGCACCCCACCCACAGAGACGAGGGTTCTCCTCCACGGTGAACAGTCTGCTCGTCTTCGACACCGAGCCGAGGATGGTCCTGGTGTCGAGCGGGACGAGGGAGCGCACATCGACGACCTCGGCCGAGATCCCCCGCTCGGCCAGTTGCTCGGCCGCCTGGAGTGCTCGCGGGACCATCAGGGCCAATGCGACGATGGTGCAGTCGGTCCCCTCGCGGACTACCTTGGCCACCCCGAGCTGGTCGACGATCTCCCCGTCGGGCACCTCGCCCTTGTCTGCCATGAGCGACTTGTGCTCGAAGAACACAACCGGGTCCGGGTCACGGATGGCGGCCGCCATCAAACCGACCACGTCGACCGGAGTCGAGGGAGCGACCACCTTGAGGCCGGGGATCATCATCACCCAGTTCTCGACGCTCTGCGAGTGCTGGGCGCCGAACCTCGAGCCTCCCCCATTGGCTGTGCGCACCACGACGGGCACACTCATCTGCCCGCCGGTCATGTACCGCGCCTTGGCCATCTCGTTGGCCAGGAGGTCGAAGCACACGGCGATGAAGTCGGAGAACATGATCTCCGCGATGACCGGAACCCCTGTCATCGCCGCCCCCATCGCGGCACCGAGGATTGCCTGCTCCGAGATCGGGGTGTCACGGATCCGGTACGGGCCGAACTCGTCGAGCAACCCCACGGTCGTCTTGAAGACTCCGCCCGCACCGGCGATGTCCTCGCCCAGCATCACCAGATTCGGGTCGCGCCGCATCTCCTGGGCAATGCCATGGGCGACGGCCGTTCGGTAGGTCAGTTCCGCCACGCCGAACCTCCGTCCGCCCAGACATCGGTCATGAGATGCTCGGGTCCCGGGTGCGAGCCGCCCTTGGCGAACTCGGTTGCCTCATCAACCCTCCGGGCCACATCCTGCTGGATGCTGCTCAGATCCCCTTCGGGCACGCCGAGGCGGAGGAGACGCTCGTGATACATCGGGATCGGGTCGCGCTGCTTCCATGCCTCGATCTCGGCCGGGGGCCGGTACTTGCCGGGATCGGCCCGGCTGTGACCCTGCTCCCGGTATGTCTGTGCCTCGACCAGCGAAGGGCCTTGCCCCGCTCTTGCTCGTTCGATGACCCGCTTCGCCACCTGGTACACGGCGTCGGCGTCGTTCCCGTCCACGAGGATCGCATCCAGCCCGTAGGCGCCGGCGCGGTCGGCCGCAGGATTGGGCACCGCCGTGATCAGGTCGATCGGCGTGTACTCCATGTAAAGGTTGTTCTCACAGACGAACACCACCGGCAGGTCCCAGATGACGGCGAAGTTGAGCGCCTCGTGGAATGCCCCGATATTGGTCGTGCCGTCACCGAAGAAGCAGACAGTCACCTGGTCGGTGCCCCGCATCTGGGCCGACCAGGCAGTCCCATTGGCGATGGTGAGATGTGCACCGATTATGGCGTAGGAGCCCATCATCCCGTGCTCGACCGACGTCAGGTGCATCGAGCCGCCCTTGCCTTTGAGGATCCCGTTCTCCCTCCCGAGCAACTCGGCGAGGACCGGGCCCGGCGCGGCTCCGCGCGCCAGCGTGTGAGCGTGGCCGCGGTATGTGGCGAAGGTGTAGTCGTCGGGTCGCATGGCGTGACCGAACCCGGCGGAGACAGCCTCCATCCCGAGTGACAGATGCGACGTGCCCTTGACCAGGTTCTGGAGGAAGAGGTCGTAGGCGCGTTTCTCGAACTGCCTCAGCAACTGTTGGGTCTCGTAGATGTGGAGACGCTCCTCGATGGGGATTTCGAGGCGATCGTTCTCGCGGTTCTCGGGCCCAGGCAGGCGCGGCTCGCGAAGGGCGTAGTCGTACAGGCCCTCATCGGCTTGTCTGTCGGTCATCGGTGGTTGTCGACTCCTCGCGTCGGACACAAGGTAATGATCATTGCCGAAGGTCTCATCCGAAGATGAGTTTCGCGTTGTCCGTGGTGATGGCTCGAACCGCATCGACCCCCAGGCCCGGCACGGACTCGATGAGTCCGACCGGATCCTGATCACCCATCGGGAATGGGTAGTCCGTGCCGAGAAGGACCCTTCCCACGCCCATCACCGCCACCAGATGGGCGAGAGAGCGCGGATCGTGAACGATGGTGTCGGCGTAGACCATCCCCAAGTACTCACGGGGCGGGCGGGTGATGCGCAAGCCCGTCACTTCGGGCGAATTCTCGAACGCCTTGTCGAGACGGCCTATTTGATACGGGATGAAACCGGCCCCGTGCACCGCGCACAACCTCAGGCCCGGGTGGCGCTCGAGTACCCCTGACATTATCAGCCCGGCCAGGGCCACACTCGTCTCGACCGGTCGTGCCACCGCGTTGTCCATGGAATAGCGGGCCAGGTCCAGCCCCGACAGCGGGCGCATCGGATGGAGAAGGACGAACGCCCCGAGATCCGCTGCGGCCTCCCAAACCGCGTCCAGCCCATCGACCTCATCGAGGAATCGGCCACGAACGGTCGTGGCGACCTGGACCCCCTTCATGCCGAGCTCGATCATCGCGCTCTCGAGGAGCTCGACCGCGAGATCGGGGAATTGGAGCGGCACCGTCCCCAGGGTGCGGAACCGATCCGGAGCTCGCGTGGCCTCGGCGACAAGGGCCTCGTTGTGCGCCCTGGTGTACTCCGCCGCGCCATCGACATCGAGCTCGTATCCGGTCAGGTCGACCCACCCGGCGAGCACCTGGATGTCGATCCCCATTCGATCCATGGCGGCCAGGCGCAGCTCGTGATCGGTCAGCGCATCGGTGCCGAACAACGGCCCGGTGTTGACCCCGCCCGGGAACTCGAGGGAAGGCCCGCGCGGGGTCTCGACGATCTCCAATCCGAGAGGCGAGCCATTCCGTCTCAGCCAATCGCGGAATCGCTGCGGGATGCAGTGGGCGTGGACGTCGCAGACCATTCGCAGCGGGCGAGAATACGCCCTGGCGAGAGGAGCCGAGGTTGGATCCCGAAAGCGTCGTGATCAGAGAGACCCTGGGCGGGGCGGAGTGCCTCCTCATGTATGTCGAGGTGTGGGACGGGCTGTACGCGCCGATCGGCATCCGCAAACCGGAGGGGGGCGGCCCGTTCCCCATGATTCTCCTGGCTTCGGGAAACGGCGGTGGAGGCATGGCCTGGGTTCGGGAGGCATGCGCCAACCAGGGTCACATCATGAACGTCCTGGTGGCAGCCGGGTACGCATGTGCGTGGATCCGCTATCGCACGGAGGTCGAGCTCGGGTACAACGACGGCGGCCCACTGGTCAGGGACGTGAGACAGGGTCGGGATCTGTTCAATCGATCTCCGCTCGAGTACGAGGACGAGATCGCCATCATCGAGAAGGTCAAGGCGCTCGCCTACGTCGATCCCGATCGCATCGGGCTGATCGGGATGAGTCACGGCGGTGAGATGGTTCTCAAGCTCGTCTCCGAGTACCACGGTGTCATGGCGGCGGTCGCCGCGGAGCCAGCGGCCCACGAGTACCTCGCTGTCGCTCCCGATCACACGGTGTCGGTCAACGAGGAGACCAGGCTCCGCAACATCGAGTCGATGATCATGACCGATGTGGACCGGGTGCGGGCCAGGATCGACTACGCCGCCGCCAGTAGCCGGATCCAAGGCATAGCGACGCCAGTCCTGGTCATGGGCCGAGAGACAGATGAGCTGCAGGGGATATTCCGACTCAGCTACGAGCTGATGCTCGAGGCCGGCAAGGATGTCGATTGGGTCTCCCACGACCACCCGATGCACGGGTACATCTTCCCGGTCCGGGGCGAGGACGGCTCCTATCGAGTCGATGACACCCAGCGACGCGCCCTCGATCAGATCGTCGATTACCTCGATCGGCATCTGAAGGCTGACTAACCGGTCAGCTTCTCCGACAGCCAACGGAAGGTGGCCGGGGCCCAATCGGCGAAGTGCTCGAAGGCGCAGTGCCCTGCGTTGGGGTAGACCCGGGCCTCCTTCCCGGTGACGGGGCCGTGCTCGAGCATGAAGTAGATGTTCCCGATCGGCGCCAGGTGGTCGAGCTTCCCGTTGATCATGAGCACGGGCATCGTGATGTTCTCGACGACACCGAGCTCGGACAGGGCCCAGCGGGCGAATCGCTCTTCTTCCTGCTCCCTGGAGGTGGTCTCGAACGAAGGCGGATCGCCGGGGTCGCCGTAGACCCACGTCGCCCGGCGGTTGGCATGCTCGATGTATTCGTCGAGCTCAGCATCGGTCATCCGATAGCCGAAGGGGTGACCCGCATTGGCCGCGACTGCCCTGACCTTCTCCGGAGCGGTCCCGGCAAGCTGCATGACCGAGTAACCCCCCCGTGATATCCCGAACGCACCGAGGCGCCGACCATCCACCTCAGGTCGCGCAGCCATCCAATCCAATGCGGCTTCCCAGGCCGAGACCGACTCGGGTGCCCACGGGAACGGGTTCTCCCCGGTTCCGGGGGCGTCCATCACCAGGGCAGCCATCCCGTTTTCCAGGGCCATGTCCGCGGCCCATCCCCGATCTTCCTTGAACACGTCGGCCCCACACATGACCAGCACGGCCGGCACCGGGTCGGAAGGAGAAGCTTCACCTGGCGCCCGATAGTGGGACCGGATCACCTCCCCGGCATGAGGGACCTCCACCAACTGGAGCGGCGGGTCGATGTGGCGGCACGCCTTGGAATAGGCGCGGGCGCAGTCATCGCTCACCTCCTTCTTCAGGGAGGCGATCTCACCCGGGAAGCGGCCGATCGAGTAGTAGGTCTTCGCCTGCAAGTAGGCGCGACGAGCACCGGGGTGATCGCCCCTGGAGTCGAGGAGGTCCCCCACTGCCTCGTGGCGCCAGCCAGCCTCTCGCCAGACCGGGACCCAGAGATCCTGCGTTGTGCCTTCGAGAGCGGAGACAGTCGCCTGGAGCTCATCGATGTCGTCGATCATCGAGAACCAACGTCGATAGAAACCCCCGTGCAGGACCACGAAAGGATCTTCTGAAGGGGCGAATCCAAGCTCGACCATGAGGCAGGATAAATGCGCTCCCAGGGCGGTGGCTCCTGGCAGGAATTGGCCGGGTGAAGATCGGGTTCTACTTTCCCGCCTCCCCGAGTCGAAACGAGCGCCGTCGATGAGTAAGTACCTGATCCCGGTCTCGGGTGCGCGCATCCGCCTGCGGTTGGGTCAATTGGTCGCGGGCCTCATCCTGTTCGGCGTGGGGCTCGCCTCGATGCTGCAATCGGGTCTCGGCGTGCCTCCCTGGGACGTGCTCCACCAGGGCCTGGCCAACCAGTTCGGGCTCACCATCGGCATCTGGTCGATCATCGTCTCGGCCACGGTCCTACTCCTCTGGTTGCCCCTCAGGGAGCCCTTCGGGTTGGGGACCCTGCTCAACGCGGTGATCATCGGTGTGGTCATCGACCTCGCCTCCCTGGTCATCCCCGAGGCCGAAACCGGCATGATCTCCTGGGTCATGCTGATCATCGGTGTGCTGGTGATCGGGGCGGCCTCAGGCCTCTACATCGGAGCCAACCTCGGGCCCGGGCCCCGCGACGGGCTGATGACCGCCATCGCCAGACGAGGCCCCTCGATAAGACTGACCCGTGTCTCACTCGAGATCACGGTCCTCGCCATCGGGTGGATGCTGGGCGGGACGTTCGGGGTCGGCACGATCGTGTTCGCGATCGCCATTGGGCCGTTGGTCCAATTCTTCCTGCCCCGTTTCAGCCTTCACACCGGTCTCCCGGCGGACGCCTGGGAGCACCTGGACCGCTAGCCGGATCTCCGGGTCTCCGCCGTCAGCCGGCCCGTTTCGGCCAGAAAGTCCAGATGCTGCCGAGCGCGAGACCGGCGACGAGGGCGATCTGGAGCAGATCGGGCCAATCCGACTGCAGGATGGCGATCCCGGCCATCCAGGGGAGGCCGATCACCCAAACCACCAGTTTTGCCGCCGTGGGCAGAGCGTCGACCCACTCCCACACATCGGTGAGACTGCTCGGAGACGTCCAGAGCGCGATGGCGAACAGCGCCCAGAGCACGACCACCACCGCCACGGAGAGCCAGCCGAAAAGAGAGAACCCTCCCGACTTGATCGGGTGCCCTGCCACCGTGGGCGCCAAACCGCCTGAATCCAGATGATCCGAGTAACCCACCTCCGCCTCCTTCCTCCTGTTGCTGTCATTGCAGACCGGATCGAGGCTCGTGGATAGGGTCCGATGACACCTCCCGCCGGGACCCGGGGCGGGTTTCCGCAACCCGTTTTCACCCGGGTAGCGTTGAGCGTGTGAGTGTGGTTCGGGAGGCCGACGAACAACCCGGCTCTCAGGCCGGCGACAGCGACCCCGTCGAGCGATTGAGGGTTTTCGTCTCATCGACACTCGGTGAGCTGGCTCCGGAGCGTGAGGCCGCCAAGTCGGCGATCAAGACACTCCGCCTCGTCCCCGCAGGAGTCGACCTGGGCGCCCGGGCAGGCAAAGGCGATGAGGCACCTGAGGGAGCCGACATCTTCGTGGGCATCTACTGGCAGTCCTACGGATGGGTCACGGGGGACAAACCAATGTCCGACCTCGAAGAGGAGTATCTCCGGAGCTCGGGGCTCCCCAGGCTGGTCTACCTCAAGGAGCCTTCGGCGGACAGGGAGCTCATGCTCGCCCGTCTCATCGATCAGATGCGGGCCGACGGCAGCACGGTCCGCAACTTCGAGTCCCCCGGCGACCTTGCCGAGATGTTGGTCGATGATCTCGCCTCGCTGTTGTCGGAGCGGTTTGCAGCAACCGGGCGTCAGCCAAGCTCCCTGCCTCTTGGGACCCTCACTTTCATGTTCGGCGACATCGAGGGATCCACGCCGCTGCTCGAGCAGCTCGAGGACCGCTACGCCGAGGTCCTCTCGGGCTACCACGAGGTGGTAGACAGGGTCACGAGAGCGCACGGGGGCACGGCCGACCTCGAAGGCGAGCGGGTGTTCACCGTCTTCCGGGATGCATTCGAGGCGGTGCAGGCGGCCGTGGCGATTCAACTCGGGCTGGCGAGTAGGTCCTTTCCCGAGTCGGTTGCCGTCCTGTGCCGGCTAGGGCTACACACCGGCACTGCTCGGGTCGGCTCCGGGGGCTATGTCGGTCTGGACGTACATCGCGCCTCGAGGGTGGCCTCGTCGGCGCATGGCGGTCAGATCGTCCTCACCGCCCCGGTGCGGGAGCTCGTCGAGCCGGCGATCGAAGGCAACGACTGGCGCCTGATCGAGCTCGGCTCGTTCGCGCTCAAGGGCCTGGCACGGGCCGAAAGGCTCTTCCAGCTGGTGGCGCCGGGCCTCATGTCCGAGTTCCCCCCACCCCGAGCCCGCTCCACCACCCGGGTCCGTCTTCCCCCGGCCCCAACCAGCCTCGTCGGTCGGGAACGCGAGCTCACCGCGATGATGGAGATGATGAGCCGGCCCCAGGTGCGACTCGCCACACTCACCGGACCTGGTGGCATCGGAAAGACGCGTCTGGCGCTGGCTGTCGCCGAAGAGCTCGCCTCGTCCTTCCCGGACGGGGTCTACTTCGTGAATCTCGCACCGCTCTCCGATCCGTCCCAGGTATTGCTCGCCATCGGCGAGGCGGCGGGCATTCCGATCGAAGGTGACGCGATCGAAGCCCTGTCCAGTGAGTTCCAGGACCAGCAGGTACTTCTCCTCATGGACAACTTCGAGCAGGTGGTTGCCGCAGGGACCGAGGTCGGGGCCCTCCTGGGTCGGAGCCCCGGCCTGAAGATCCTCGCCACCAGTCGGGTGCCTTTGCGCATCATGAGCGAGTACGAGTACACCCTGGATCCTCTGGGCCTGCCCGACACCGACTCCGAGCGTGCCGAGTCCGTTTCGGCCTCGGCCGCCGTCAAGCTCTTCAGGGATCGGGCGCTCGCCGTGATGCCCGGTTTCGCCATCGATGAGGAGAATGCCTCTCCCGTCGCCTCCATCGTGCGCATCGTCGACGGACTTCCCCTTGCAATAGAACTGGCCGCAGCCCGCCTTCGCATGCTCAGCCCGAGGGCCTTGTCCGACCGTCTCTCCAAATCGCTCGACGCATTGGGGGCGGGAGCGGCCGACGCCCCCACCCGGCAGAGGACCCTCGACGCGGCCATCGACTGGAGCTATCAGCTCCTGACCAGGGAAGAGCAGACGCTGTTCAACCGACTGTGCGTGTTCCACGGTGGATTCACGGTCGAATCGGCCCAGGAGGTCGCAGTGGAGGAGGGCGACGTGGTCGACCAGTTGATGGCGCTGGTGGAGAACAGCCTGGTTCTGGCCGCTCACGGTGGAGAGGGGCGGCTGCGAATGCTGGCGCCTATTCGAGAGTTCGGCCTGCGCCGGCTCCACGAGTCCGGTGACTACGACTGGGTGAAGGACCGCCACGCCGACTACTACGTTCGCCTGGCCGAGAGCGCCATGCCCGACCTGCGCGGTGTGAAGCAGGCCTCAGTCGTCGAGCGTCTCGCAAATGACTGGAACAACATCGAGGTGGCATTCGAACGGCTCGTCTCTCAGCGAGACCAGGCATCGATGATCCGGCTCTGCTACGGGCTCTGGGTCTTCCTCTGGATCGGCAACCACCTCCGCGACGGGGCCCGCTGGCTCGGTCATGTCTCCGAGCCCGACACCCTCGACGACCTCCTCCAGGCCCGCTACTGGTGGCTGCTGGGCGCAATCGGGTACGAGATGGGGGAGTACGCCGGATCCCGCCAATCCATCGATCGCGCCCTCGAGTTGCTGGAGGGGAGCGGCGACATCGACTGCCACAACTGGGCCGACTTCCTCTCCGCCCTCCTGGGGCCCGCCCTCGGCGAGGACCCGGAGGAGACACGCCGCGCCCTGGACATCGCACTGGCCAGATTCCGAGGCTTCGGTGATCGATGGGGGGAGGGCTATGCCCTGATCGGGCTCGGGATCCTGGCGAATTCGCATGGCGATCACGAAACGGCGGAGAAGTTGCAGCTCAAGACGCGGGATCTGGGTGTCGAGCTCGGGAACGGGGCGCTGATCGGGCTGGCCGAGGCGCAACTCGGGTTCACCCATGTCGGCGCCGGCAGGCTCGGCGAGGCGCGGGAGGCATTGCGCCGCTCCTTCGACCTGTTTCGCCGCATGAACTACCGCGAGGGCATCTGCTACGCCCTGGAGGCAGCCGCGTCGTTGTCCTTCAACGAGGGGCGCGCCGACATGGGGATGGTTGCGTTGGGCGCTGCCGAGGAGGTGCGAGACCGCATCGGGCTCCATCCCTGGCCCCTGGTGAGATGGTTGTTCGACATGCTCTCAGGGATGGCCGACTCACTCGACGACCCGACGCTGCAGGCAGCACGTCACAACGGCCGTCAGATGAACCCGTTCGACGCCGCCGCCCTGGTACTGGACGCAGTTCCCGCTCCGGCGTGACAGTCTCCACCGACAGGGCCTTTTGGCACTGGACTCTCGCGTAGGCTCACGGCATGGTGGGGGCGGAAGGAGGTTGCGTATGACGCAGCTCGAAACCGGTCCGCCGACCGTAGACGCCGACAAGCCGCGTGCGCGGTTGTACCGCAGCACCGAAGATCGAGTGATCGGAGGAGTGTGCGGCGGGTTGGGCCGGTATTTCAACACCGATCCCCTGTGGTTCAGGCTCGCCTTCGTCATCGTCACCCTGGCGGGTGGTGCAGGCATCCTGATCTACGTGATCGCGTGGATCGTCATCCCGGAAGCCGGACAGGACGAAGCCCAGACGGGCGCGCAGGCGAGCCTCGGAGAGCATGGGCCGATGGTCGCCGGAGTCGTTCTCATCGGCGTCGGGTTGATGCTCTTGTTCAACAGCCTGGTGCCCTGGTTCGACGAAGTGATGTGGCCACTGGCCATCATCGCTGCCGGCGCAGGGCTCCTGTTCCTTGGGAGTCGTCGTGAACACAACTGACACACTCGAGAAGACAGGGACCGAGACCGTCCCGGCTCCGGCCCGTCGCCCATATGCGGCGGTGGTCACGGGGGCCCTTCTGGTCGTGGTCGGCAGCCTGTGGCTTCTCGACGCAATCGATGTCATCAACCTGAAGGTCGCGATCGTCCTGCCTGCCGTCCTCGCCGTCATGGGCATTGCCCTGATCGTCGGCGCATTCGACGGCCCGCACACGGGTCTGGTCGTCGCCGGGGTCTTCGTGAGCCTCGCGGTGCTGGCCGTTGCGGCCGCACCCGAGAACGCCTTCCACGGCGGGATCGGGCAGCGCGACATCCGGGTGAGCAACGAGGCGTTGCTAGCCCCCCGGTATGACGTGGGGGTGGGTGAGCTGAGGCTCGACCTGAGTGACTTGACTATGACCGAGTCCGCCGAGGTGGCCGCCACCATCGGAGCAGGCGACATGACGATCATCCTGCCCGCCGACGTGCCGGTCACGATCGATGCGTCGGCCGGTGCCGGTCAGATCGACCTGCTCGGTGAGACCAGTGACGGTATATCGGTATCCAAGACCTACACCAGCGACGGTTTCGAAACCGCCGACGTGACGCTGACACTCGACCTCGACGTGGCAGCGGGGAACATCGAGGTGGATAGATGAGACTGCATAAAGGCACCCTGTTCGCCGGAGTGCTCTACCTGATGATCGGCGTCGCCTTCATTCTGGAGGCGCTCGACGTGTGGACGCTGCAGATCAGCGATCTCCGCTATATCGGCCCGATCGCCCTGGTGGTCCTCGGCATAGCAGTCGTGATCGGCTCGATGGGCCGCTCCAACCAGCCGACCTGAGCCTCGGGAGAGTGGAGACCCCGCCCCTGCCGGCGGGGTTTCCATTCACGCCCCCTCAGACCGGCCACTACCGTTGCCTCGGTGGATCGGCCCGACTGGTTCCTCGAAGATCAATACCCGTTCGTCAGCCACTGGCAGGAGATTGACGGCGCGCAGATCCACTACCTGGACGAGGGCGAAGGCCCAGCGCTGCTCATGCTGCACGGGAATCCAACCTGGTCGTTCCTCTACCGACGCATGGTCCCGTTCCTCTCCGACCGGTTCCGCTGCATCGCCATCGACTACCCGGGGTTCGGACTGTCCAAGGCAGCAGAGGGCTATGGGTTCACCCCCGCGGAGCATGCCGTCGTGGTCGGGAAGTTCATCGATGCCCTGGGGCTGAGCGACCTGACCCCGGTCATGCAGGACTGGGGCGGGCCGATCGGCCTCGCCGCCATCCTCGAGCGCCCGGATCGTGTGAAGGCGATGATCCTGGGCAACACCTGGGCCTGGCCCCGCACCGACAATGCGACCCAGAGATTCTCGAGCGCTCTGGGTGAGGGGCGAACAGGTGAGTTCCTCGTCGATCGGGCCAACGTGTTCGTCAATGTGTTCGTGCGCCGGGCAATGCGCCGGCGCAGCCCTTCCGGTCGCGAGATGGCGATGTGGCGGGGACCGTTCCCCGATCAAGAGTCCCGGCTCCCCGTCCGTGTCTTTCCCCGTGAGCTGACCGGGTCCGCCGACTTCCTGAGGTCGATCGAGAGCCGCCTCGGCGCGATCGCGGACAAGCCGGCCCTGCTCTTCTGGGCCGATCAGGACCCGGCGTTTCGGGGCACCGAGAAGCGCCGCTGGGAGTCGATCCTCACCGATCGAACGACCTACGACCTGCGTCACGCCGGCCACTACTGGCAGGACGATGCCGGTCCCGAGGCGGCGCTGATGATCCGGTATTGGTGGGATCAGGCCGGCTTGTAGCCCCGCCATCCCGAGCAGAACATGGAACCGGCCGAGATCGTCCTCGTCATCACCGCGGTGCTCGTCGGTTTCTTCCTCAAGGGTGTCACCGGAATCGGCGCGCCGCTCCTCATCGTCCCGGTCCTCGCCGGTGTCATGGGGCTTGAGTTCGCGGTCACGGTCATAGCCATCCCGACTGTCATTGCCAACACCTGGCTGCTCTGGGACACCAGAGGATCGACCCTCGAGGTGGCCTGGTTCCTGTGGCCATTGCTGGTGGCAGGTGCGGTGGGAACGGTCATCGGAGCCTGGGTGCTGCTCAACATCGATAGCAGGGTCATGACCCTGGCCCTTGCCGCGATCATCCTCGCCTACATCGTTTGGTCGTTGCTGAACAAGGACTTCACCCTCAGCCCCACCTGGGCGAAGCGCTTGTCGGCGCCCGCCGGACTTCTGGGAGGGATCCTCCAGGGAGGAACCGGCGCATCCGGGCCGGTGATCGGGACCTACGTCCATTCGCTGAAGCTGGAGCGGGCCGCCTTCGTGCTCGCAGTGACCATACCGTTTCAAATCCTCGGGATCGTCCAGATCGTCTCGCTCGCACTCTTCGGCGGGTACAACCAGGACCGGCTGATCGCCGCGGCCATCGCGACGGTCCCGGCACTGCTGGCGATGCGCCCGGCGATGAGGCTGGGAGACCGCTTGTCGCAGCGGACGTTCCAGAACGTGGTCCTGGCAGTTCTGGCTCTGGCCGCGCTGCGGTTGATCTGGATCGCCGTCTGAGCCCGGGAAGCCCGGCCGCCGGCCGGACTTCCCCTAGTTTCTCGACATGATCTCGACTCCGGAGACCCGGTACGTCGCAACCGACGCCGGATATGTGGCCTATCAGGTGTTCGGCGAAGGCGACCTCGCGCTCTTGATGGTGACGAGCTGGCTGCAGAACCTGGACGTCATGTGGGACGAGCCGCGCATGGCTCGCTATCTCGGTCGTCTTGGCTCGTTCGCCCGGGTCGTCGACTTCGACAAGCGAGGTTCCGGCGTGTCCGACCCGGTCCCGCTCCACTCGATCCCGACACTGGAGGAGTGGGCGGACGACGGCAGGCTGGCGGCCGAAGAGGCCGGGTTGACCAGTTACGCCGTCCTCGGCGACACCGAAGCCGGTCCGATGGCCATCATGCTCGCGGCCACGCATCCCGACCGGGTGACCTCGCTGGTGCTGGTGAACAGCTATGCCAGATGGAAGAGGGACACCGACTACGGGATCGGGATGCCCGCCGAGACGTACCAGCGTCTGATCGACAGATACGAGGACAACTGGGGCGTCACCCCGGACATCCTCGATCTCACCGCACCGGGGATGGCGAAAGACGCCCGGTTTCGAGACTGGTACCGCAAGTACCAGCGCTTGTCGCAGCCGCGCGGCACCGCGACGGCGATGTACAGGTGGGTCACCGATCTGGACGTGCGCTCGATACTCCCCTCGATCCAGGTGCCGACGCTCGTGATCGGCCGCACCGATGCCTGGCACCATCGGGCGACTTTCAGCCGTTACCTGGCGGACCACATCCCCGGCGCCACCTATGTCGAGCTCCCGGGCACGGACACCTACCCGATTCAGGCGGGGGATTTCGATGCTGTGCTGGACGAGGTCGAGACGTTCCTCACCGGGACCCGGGCCACCCGGCCGCTCGACCGGGTTCTCGGAACGATCCTCTTCACCGACATCGTGGGGTCAACACGTACCGCTGCCGGGATCGGTGATGCAGCCTGGCTGTCCTTGCGTCAGGCTCACGACGACATCGTCCGTGAGAGCTTCCGCAAGTACCGCGGCCGGGAGTTCGCCCACACAGGTGACGGGTTCCTGGCTCTCTTCGATGGGCCGGCGCGAGCTGTCACCTGTGCCGCCAAGATCTCCGAAGACGTCGAGTCGCTCGGGATCGAGATCCGGGCCGGAATCCACACCGGTGAGGTTGAGCGCGCCGGCGACGAGATCGGCGGGCTAGCCGTGCATCTCGCCAACCGGATCATGAGCGAGGCGGGCCCCGGGACGATGCTGGTGTCCGCCACGGTCAAGGACCTGGTCCTCGGCTCGGGCATCGAGTTCATCGATCGCGGCCCCCGACTGCTCGAGGGCGTGCCCGATGTGTGGACCCTGCACCAGGTGATGAGAGTGCCCTGATCGGGGGTCGCGAAATCTCGTCAGCCCTCGGGCCGGTCGACCGGGACTCCCCCGTCTAGGGTGCGTGCCGCTTCCCCGAGCGTCGGCCGAGACGGCTCAACTTCCCCGTCAAAGTGACCTTTATCGCGCTCTGACACTCGAATCGGCCTGTGGAGAACGTAACACTTGACCGACGACAGCCATGTAATTACAGTATTGAAATCCATACTAGATGTCGTGGTCACTTCCCCCGCAACCACAACATCTTGTGGTGGGAGTTGGCAAATGGACTGCCCCGAACCACGGGGCAATGGTCTCGTCCCGGTGTCTGGCCCGGGACGCCCCAGTGCGAGGAGGCACGTTTCATGAGCAAAGGCCTGCGGATCACCCGTCGCTTCACCGAGGCCGACAAGGGCGCCTACGACAAGATCGCGTGGTCCCTCCGCGACTCGCGGATCACCAACCCCGACGGCTCGGTGGTCTTCGAGATGACCGATGCGGAGATCCCGGCCGGCTGGTCCCAGGTCGCCTCGGACATCATGGTGTCGAAGTACTTCCGCAAGGCCGGTGTCCCCCAACTCGACGCCGAGGGCAACCAGGTGATGGATGAGAAGGGCGAACAGGTCCTCGGCCCCGAGCGCTCAGCCCGTCAGGTGTTCGACCGTCTCGCCGGGACCTGGCGTCACTGGGGCGAGAAGGAGGGCTACTTCGCCACGACCGACGACGCCGATGCGTTCGAGGACGAGCTCAAGTACATGCTGGCCAACCAGATGGCCTCCCCCAACTCTCCGCAGTGGTTCAACACCGGCCTCGCCCATGCCTACGGTCTCACCGGCTCGCCCCAGGGATTCTGGTTCGTCGACGCGAAGAGCGGGGACGTCGTCTCCTCCCCCGACGCCTACACCAGGCCGGCGCCCCACGCATGCTTCATCAATGCGGTGACCGACGACCTGGTGAGCCCGGGCGGGATCATGGACCTCTGGATGAGGGAGGCGCGTCTGTTCAAGATGGGCTCAGGGACCGGAAGCAACTTCTCCCACATCCGCGCCGAGAACGAGCCTCTTTCGGGGGGTGGCAAGTCATCGGGGGTGATGTCGTTCCTCAAGATCGGGGATCGTGCGGCCGGGGCGATCAAGTCCGGGGGCACGACGAGACGCGCCGCCAAGATGGTCATCCTCGACGTGGACCACCCGGACATCGAGCAGTTCATCGACTGGAAGAAGGTCGAAGAGGAGAAGGCCCGGGTCCTCATCAACCATGGCGGCTTCCCCGCCGACTTCAACGGCGAGGCCTACGCCACCGTGTCCGGCCAGAACTCCAACAACTCCGTCCGGGTCAGCAACGAATTCGTCCAGGCAGTCCTCGACGACGGAGACTGGCACCTGACCAACCGCACCGACGGCAGCGTGCGGAAGACGATCAAGGCGCGTGACCTGTGGAATCGGATCGCCGAGGCCGCCTGGGCCTGTGCCGATCCCGGCCTCCAGTTCGACACCATCGTCAACGAATGGCACACCAGCCCGGCAGGGGGGCGGATCAGGGGAACGAACCCGTGCAGTGAGTACAACTTCCTCGACAACACCGCCTGCAACCTGGCCTCGATCAACCTTGTCCGCTTCTACGACGACGCCACCGGCGTGTTCGACGTCGCCTCGTACCAGCACGCCATCCGGCTATGGACGATCGTGCTCGAGATCTCGGTGGCGATGGCCCACTTCCCCTCGCGGGAGATCGCCATCGGCTCCTACGACTACCGGACCCTGGGCCTGGGATACGCCAACCTCGGCTCGCTGCTGATGCGGCAAGGCATCGCATACGACTCGGACGAGGGCCGTGCCATCGCGGCGGCGCTGACCGCCATCCTCACCGGCTACGCCTACGCCACTTCGGCGGAGATGGCCGGCGTGATCGGGCCGTTCCCCCGGTTCCCGGAGAATCGCGATGCGATGCTGCGGGTGATCCGCAACCATCGCCGGGCCGCCTACAACGCCGACCGTCCCGAGTACGAAGGTGTCTCCCACTACGTCATGGGCGTGGACCCGGACCTGTGCCCTCCCCATCTTCTCGAAGGGGCCCGAGCCTCCTGGGACCTCGCACTCAGCCTCGGCGAGGAGCACGGGTATCGCAACGCCCAGGCCACGGTATTGGCGCCGACGGGGACCATCGGGCTGCAGATGGACTGCGACACCACCGGGGTCGAGCCCGACTTCTCTCTGGTCAAGTTCAAGAAGCTGGCCGGCGGCGGCTACTTCAAGATCGCCAACCAGTCGGTGGCGCCGGCACTCACCCGTCTCGGCTATGACGATGCCCAGATCAAGGGGGTCGTCGAGTACATCGTCGGGACCAGCTCCCTGGATGGCGCTCCCCACATCAATCGAGAGACCCTGACCGGCAAGGGCTTCAGCGACGAGGACCTGGACAAGCTGGAGAAGGCGCTCCCATCCGTGTTCGAGTTGAGGCATGCCTTCAACGTGTTCACCTTCGGCGAGCAGACGTTGCAGCGACTCGGGTTCGGAGTCGACGAGTACACCGGGTGGGACTTCAACCTGCTCAAGGCGCTCGGCTTCAGCTCGCAGCAGATCCGTGAGGCCAACGACCGCATCTGTGGCCGGCAGACCATCGAAGGCGCGCCACATATGAAAGACGAGCACCTGTCCGTCTTCGACACCGCCAACAAGAACGGCAAATACGGTGAGCGGTTCATTCATCACACCGGCCACCTCAAGATGCTGGCGGCGGTGCAGCCGCAGCTGAGCGGCTCCGCCTCGAAGACGATCAACCTGCCCAGCGAGGCCACGGTGGAGGACATCGAGGAGTCCTACATGATGGCCTGGGAGTACGGGGTGAAGTGCATCGCCCTCTACCGGGACGGGTCCAAGGCGGCACAGCCCCTCAACTCGACGTCGGATGAAGGCGAAGAGAACGAGGACGAGGCTCCGGGGATCACGGCGGCAGTCGAGGCGGAGAAGGCAATCCATTGGGGCAACCTGCCGGCGGGGATCTCCCCGACCCAGGCCTACGCCCAGGGTATGAAGCCGCCTCGTTTCATGCTCCCGGCTCGTCGAAGCGGGTTCAACCAGGAGGCCCGGATCGGCGGGCACAAGGTCTACCTCCGCACCGGTGAGTACAACGACGGGACACTCGGCGAGATCTTCATCGACCTGGCCAAGGAGGGGGCGACTCTGAAGGGCATCCTGTCGTGTTTCGCCATTGCAGTGTCCAAGGGTCTCCAGTACGGGGTGCCGCTGGAGGAGTTCGTGGACACGTTCACCTTCCAGACCTTCGAGCCGAGGGGTCTGGTCGAGGGTCATCCAAACATCAAGATGGCCAACTCGATCGTGGACTACGTGTTCCGTGCCCTCGGCGTCGAGTACCTACGGCGTGACGAGTTGGCCCAGGTCCCACCGAACCGGGAGATGGAGCTCCCCGGCCCGGTCAAGGGGTTGGCTGCCGAGATTGGGATCCAGTTGGACCTGACGGATGCCGCGGCGGAGACCGACGTCGAAGCAGTCAAGGCGGCCGCGGCCTTCGTCGACTCGCCCGTCTCCTCGCCCAACGGTGGGATCGGCACATCGGCGTCCGCTGTGGTGGTCGAGGTGACAGAGAGGATCGAGATGACCGAGAAGGTCGTCGTGGCCGCGGGCAGCGCTGCGGCGGTCGACGCGGCGCTGAAGGAGAACATGGGTGACGCACCGGTGTGCTCCAACTGCGGTCACATGACCATCCGCAACGGCAGTTGCTACGTGTGCCTCACCTGTGGGGACACGACCGGCTGCAGCTGAGTCGGTCGGTCGGCAGCACGTCGGACAAGGCCAAGAGGAAGCGAAGAGGCGGTCGGTTCGGCCGCCTCTTTGCGCGGGTCGGCCCCTGTCGGCCAACGGCTGCTCGCGCCATGGCCCACTCGCAGGGTCAGGCCGCAGCCTCGACCGGGGCCTGTCGACCACGAAGGATCACCAGAGCCGGGGGAAGCAGCAGGAACAGCCCGATCAGAGAAGTCATCTGGAAGTCGGTCAACTGGTAGACGATGCCCGAGGCGATGCTGGCGACTGCTCCAGAGGCCCAGGTCACCGAGTCGACCCTTCCCTGGAGCCGGGTTCGGCTCTCGGAGCCGAGACCGACGGTCAGCAGCGAGCTCCCGGCGACGAATGTCATGTTCCAGCCGACACCGAGGACGAACAGGCTGAAAACGAGCAGCACGGTCGATTCGTTTGGGCCAAGAGCTGCGAACACCGCCGAGAGGGCGAGCAGCCCGATGCCGCCCAACGCCACAGTCGTGCCGGTCCAGCGATCGACCAGGCGGCCGGTGAGCGGGGAAAGGGCGAACATGCCCAGGGTGTGGGCACTCATGACGAGGCCAACGATCCCCAGGCCGGAGCCATGATGATGGATGTGCAGCGGTGTCGCGGTCATGATCATCACCATGACCACCTGACCGGTCACCATCGCAGTCAGCGCCATTTTCACCTGTGCCAGTCGGAGCGCGCTCAGGAGTCCGCCCCTCGCCGAACTGGTGGGAGCCCCCCGGTCCACTGCGAGCGAGGCCGGGTCGGGTCGCAGGAAGAACAGGTAGAGGAGGAGCGACAGCGCCATGAAAGCGGCCGCCACCATGTACCCGCCGGCCAGCTCCGATCTCCCCATCCCGGCGGCTGCCTCCCCGGAGGGCTGAAGTAACACCGGACCGAGGACGGACCCAACTGTGCCGCCCCAGACAACCAGCCCGAGCGCAGCCCCACGCCGTTGCGCCGGGTACATATCGGCAGCGGTGTAACGAGCGAGGTGGCTGGAAGCGTTGCCCACACCGAGCAGCACCATCCCGGCGAGCAAGACAGAGAACGAGAGGTTCGCCAGGCCGATGACGCTGGTGACGGCACCGACCACTGCCAGGGCATACCCGGCGAGCAGGCCAGGCCGACGCCCGCGCTTGGCCACACCGACTGTGAGCAACGACGTGCCGATGGCGGTGCCCACCACCGCCATCGCCGAAGGGACGCCGGCGAGGGTGGCGGAGCCGGTGATCTCTTCGACGGCGAGCGTGGACACGGTGACCGCGGCGATGTGGGCCGTCGAGCCCAGCGCCACTCCGCCGAACAGCACTCCGGTGAGACGTCGCCTCGGCTCGTGCCCCACCGGTCGGCCTGGCTCGTCCCGGTACCCGGTTCTGCTCACTTCGGTCATCCGCGCATCTCCTGCTCCTCGTTCTGACTCTGGAAGAGTCGAAGACCTGGTCCTCGAGGAGCAGAGAGACGGTAGACGAGGGGGCGAGATGGCGAGAAGCCCCCGGGCCTCACCCCACACACGTTTGTAGACTTCCGCCATGCAAGCGGCGGTGACACTTCGTGACGTTGCCAACAAGGCAGGGGTACACGCCTCGACTGCCTCGCGGGCCCTGAATCCCTCCACCCGTGACCTCGTGAACGAGAACACCTCGGAGCGGGTGCTGCGTGCGGCCAAGGAACTGGGTTATCGGCCCAACTCATTGGCTCGCGGGCTCAAGACGAACCGAACGTTCTCGATCGGGATGCTCCTCCCCGACCTGACCAACCCGCTGTTTCCCCCGATCGTCCGCGGCGTGGAGGACACCCTCGGGATCGCCGACTACACCCTGATCCTCGGGAACACCGACAACGACGAGGACCGTGAGGCACACCTCATCACATCGATGATGAACCGACGAGTGGATGGGTTGATCCTTGCCACAGCCCATCGTCACACGCCGGCCATAGACGACCTCGTCGAATCCGGATACCCGCTGGTCCTGGTCAACCGAACGGTGGACGATCAACGTGTCCCCTCGGTGACGACCGACGACCATGCTGGAGTCGGGCTGGCGATCCGTCACCTGGTCGAGTTGGGTCACAGCCGAATCGCCCATGTCGGTGGGCCCCAGGATCTATCAACCGGGCTCGACCGATACCAGGGCTTCGTCGCATGGATGAAGATCGTGGGTCTCGATGTGGATCCCGAGTTGGTGAGCTTCGCCGACTGGTACCACGAGGACCCGGGTGCCAAAGCCCTGTGGACGATCCTCGATCGCCGGGCCGACTTCACCGCCATCGTGGCTGCGAACGACCTCATCGCCATCGGTTGTTATGACGTCCTCAACGACATCGGCCGCTCCATCGGTGGCGACGTGTCGGTCGTCGGGTACAACGACATGCCGTTTGCCGACAAGCTCGCGCCGCCGCTCACCACGGTGCAGATACCCCACTATCAGCTCGGGGTGAGGGCTGCGGACCTGATGCTGGAGCTGCTCGACGAGAACAACGAGGCCCGGGTGGTGTCGATCAAACTGGCCCCGTCCCTGGCTGTCAGACGCTCGACCGGGCCGGTTCGGGCGTAGTCGTCCGGATACCCCTGCAGGAAAACACGATTCACCCGGCAGCGACTACAAACGATTGCTACAGTCGATCGCAGGTGCCCGAGAGGCAGCCTATGTTCGAGACTGACCGGAACATTTTCTGGGAGGAGAACGTGATGAAGAGATGGAAATGGGTGAGCTGGCTGGCAGCCTTGATGCTGATAGTCGCCGCCTGTGCCGAGGACACGGGAACCACGACGACCGAAGGTGCCGCGGGGACGACCGCCGCTCCCACGGATACTACGGAGGGCGAAGCACCGGGCACCACAGCGGAAGGCGGTGAGGGTGAGCCGATCGTCCTGGCGGCCTCGGTCCCACTGACCGGCGACTTCCAGGTCCCCGGCACCAAGCACCGGGACGGATATCAGCTGTGTGTCGACATCATCAACGATGGTGGCGGGTTGTTGGACCGGCCGGTCGAGTTGCTGGTCGAGGACAACCGATCCGACCCCGAAGTGGCCGTCACCCAGTACGAGCGGTTCATCAACGTCGACCAGGTCGACGCCTTGCTCGGGACGTTCTCCAGCCTGATCTCCTACCCGACCACGTCGGTGGCAGAGCAGAATGGATACGTCTATCCCGTCGCCTCTGGTGGTGCGCAGCGAATCTGGGAACGTGGGTACGAGTACTCGTTCTACTTCCAGCAGCAGACCGCCGAGGGAATCGGCGAGAACGTCCTCCAGATGATCGATCACTATCAGTCCACTGGTGGGATTCCGGAGGGCGAGCTGAGCACGGTGGCGATGGCCTACGCCGATGACTTCTTCGCCGCCGCCATCATCAATGGGTTGACCGGTGGTGAGATCAGCTTCCCGGACAAGGATGACACGATCAGCCTGGCGCCTGGATTCCTGGCCGACTACGGGTATGAAGCCGTGTTCGAAGAGCAGTGGCCGGTCGACTTCACCGACTGGCTGACGCTGGCCAACTCGATCAAGGGAGCCGATGCGGATGTCCTCATCGCTACGACTGCTTCGCCGGATGAAGCGATCTCGCTGGTGAAGGCGCTGCAGACAGTGGACTTCCAGCCCAAGCTCGCCTACTTCTCACAGGGTACCCAGATCGAGTTCTACGACGGCCTCCAGGAAGCGTCGAATGGCACCGTGATCCACAGCGCCTACCACCTCGAAGCCAACTGGGAAGGGACGCTGCTCGGAGAGCCATACTCGAATGCCGACTTCATCGAGGCCTGGAATGCCGAGTACGGCCGTGATCCCGACGAGGACGAGGCGATCCCGTTCGCCGTTTGCCAGGGCATGACCCAGGCAATCGAGGCCACCGGTGGCACCGACCAGACCGCGATGCGGGACTGGCTGGCCGGCCGGACCGCCGACGATCCGGTGAAGACCATCCTGGGCGACTTCTACTGGGACGAGCGCGGGGTGCCCATCGATCGCTCGGTGATCATGACCCAATGGGAGGACGGGACCCTCAACTTCGTCTACCCGGTCGGGGAATTCGAGGGCACGACAGACCTGGTCTACCCGAAGCCCGAGTGGTAGAAGAGCACGTGGCAATCGGTGCGCGGCACGGCCGTGGCGAGTGATCGCCATCGCCGTGCCGTGCACTATTCCTGATCAGCGAGAGCAGCGAGACGCCTGATGCCCCTACTCGACGTCGCCGGTCTGACCAAGGTCTTCGGGGGCCTCCAGGCAGTGAACAACTGCTCGTTCCAGGTCGACAGTGGCGTCATCACCGGCCTGATCGGGCCCAACGGGGCCGGTAAGACAACCGCGTTCAACATGATCTCGGGGGTGCTCCGCCCCGATGGCGGAGCCGTTCACCTGGACGGCGTCGACATCACCGGCCTCATGCCCCACAAGGTGGCGCGACGTGGCGTGGGCCGGACGTTTCAGATCACCCGCGAGCTCAGTGAGCTCACGGTGCTGGAGAACATGGTGGTCCCGACTGCACGGGGAAGCCTGGCCGGCCTGCTCGGATCTCGCATGCTCCGCGACGAGCAGGAGCGGGCCATGGACCTGCTCGACTTCGTGGGCATCTCCCGGCTGGCCGGAGAGAAGGCCAAGAACCTCTCCTTCGGCCAGCGCAAGCTCCTCGAGTTCGCCTCCGTGCTCATGGCCGACCCCAAGCTGATACTGCTCGACGAGCCGGCCGGTGGAGTCAACCCCGCGCTCCTGGAGAGGATGATGGAGCGGATCCGAACCCTGAATGCCCAGGGGATGACGTTCCTCATCGTCGAGCACAACATGGACCTGGTGATGAGGCTGTGCCAGTCGATCGTTGTGATGGCGCACGGCGAGGTCCTCCTCCAGGGCCCTCCCGCCTTGATTCAGGAAGACCACCGAGTCCTCGACGCATACCTGGGGAGAGTCTGATGCCCGTTCTCCAGCTTCAAGACGTGACCAGTGGCTATGGCTACGGCCCGGACATCCTCAATGGGGTGACCATGACTGTCGAAGCGGGCAAGGCGTACTGCATCATCGGCCCGAACGGGGCGGGCAAGTCCACGATCCTGAAGACGGTCGCCGGGATCCTCCGTCCCCGCAAGGGTGAGATCCTCCTCGATGACCGTCCGATCGGGGGGATGCGGCCCGATCTCGTCCTCGGCGCAGGGATCTGTTACGTCCCGCAGGATCGGAGTCTGTTCCCGGAGATGTCGGTCCGGGAAAACTTGGTCATGGGCGGTTTCCTCGAGCCGGATCGCCGGGTGGTCAACGATCGGGTCGAGGAGGTGTTCGAGATGTTCCCGGTGCTCAGGGAGCGGGCCAACCAGCACGCTGGGACCATGTCCGGGGGGGAGCAGCAGATGCTCGCCCTGGGAAGGGCCCTGATGACCAAGCCCCAAATGATGATGATCGACGAGCCCAGCCTCGGCCTCGCCCCTCAGATCGCCGATCAGATCTTCGAGACGATCCGCAGTCTCAGCGCCCTGGGGATCACTCTTTTGCTGGTCGAGCAAAACGTCCTGAGAGGGCTCGACTGCACCGAGTGGGCCTTCCTCCTCGATCTCGGGACCCTGCGTCTCGAGGCTCCGTCGGATCAGATCCTCGACGACCCCAGCATCCGGGAGCTCTACCTTGGTCGCCAGGTCGTAGCCAATCCCGAGGCCGAAGTGGGAGAGCAGCCATGACCCACATCATCCAGGTCGCCATCCTCGGGCTCCTACTGGGGGGCGTCTATGCCCTGATGGCCTCCGGTCTCACCCTGATGTTCGGGGTAATGCGGATCGTCAACCTGGCTCATGGCGTCTTCATAATCGCCGCCTGTTATCTCGCCTTCTTCCTCTTCGTGGGGCCGGGGTGGGACCCGTTCCTGTCCCTGGTCGTCACTATGCCTGTCTTCTTCCTGGTCGGGGTGCTCGTCTACCAGGCATTCTTCCCGAGGATCGAGGGAAGCGCGCGGTTCGGCGAGATGACGGTCCTCCTCACCTTCGGCCTTGCCCTGATCGTGGAGGGGTTGCTCAGCTTCTTCTTCACCGGCACCTTCCGGACCACCAATCCATCTTATGCCACGGAGGCAATCCTGATCGGCGACCTCTTCATCCCCAAGGCGCAGCTATTCGCCGCGATCACCAGCCTGATCCTCCTCCTGGCCCTCTGGGCCTTCCTCCACTTCAGCAGAACCGGATACGCGGTTCGAGCCACTATGCAGAACCGTACCGCCGCCCAGATCGTCGGGGTCAACGTCCGCCGCATCTCCACTATCGCCTTCGGGATCGGGATGGCACTGGCCGGTGCATCAGGGTCCCTGATCAGCTTCCTGTTCCCCTTCTTCCCGAACAGCCACTGGCGCTGGATCGCCATCCTGCTTGCGCTCATCGTCCTTGGGGGTCTGGGTAGTCTCAAGGGAGCGGTGATCGGGGCGCTTCTCCTCGCCGTGGCCGCCGCCTTCGTCAGCGACCTATTTGGCCCCACCTGGTCGCCGATCACTTTCTTCGGCGCTTTGTTCATCGTCCTCCTCATACGTCCCCAGGGTTTGTTCGGCAAACAAGCGAGGGTGGGATGACCAGCACGGAGAAGAGAGAGCCGACCGACGTCGTGGCCCAGGCGGCGATCGAGCCCCGGCGACCGCGCGGCCGCTACATCGTGCTCACCTCGGTGGTCCTGTTCCTCGCCCTTCTTCCCCTGGCCCGGCCCCTCATCGGCCAGCCGTACAACTACGTGCTCCAGGTGGGGATGGTCGGGCTGATGTGGGTAGCGCTCTCCTCCTCTTGGAACATCATCGGAGGATTCACCGGGTACATCTCCCTCGGGCACAACGTGTTCTACGGGATCGGCGGGTACACCTCGGGCCTACTCCTCATCTACTTCGGCTTCTCCCCCTTGCTGACCTTTCCGATTGCCGGCCTGGTTGCCGTCGTGTTCGGATTCCTCGTCGGCCTGGTGACACTCCGCACCCGGGGACCGGCCTTCATCATCTCGACCATCGCGCTGCTGTTGATGGTCGGGCTCCTTTTCGACAACTGGGAGTTCGTCGGAGGCTCGAACGGTCTGAGCCTCCCCTTGCCTCCGTTCCAGCTGGAGTTCGTCAAGGTCCCCTTCTACTACGCCATGCTCGTCATCGCCCTCGGCTCGGTCTACCTCGGATACCGGGTGGCCCACTCCAAGTTCGGCCTTGCCCTGCGGGCGATCGCCCAGGACGAGACCAAAGCCGAGGTGGCCGGGATCGACACCCGCCGGATGAAGGTGGCTGCGTTCACGATCAGCACCTTCTTCGTGGGGGCGGCCGGGGCCGTGTGGGGGTACTCCCTCACCTATTTGCGACCCACCATCTTCTTCACCATCGCCATCGCCGCCGAGATGGTGCTGATGGCGATCATCGGAGGTCGCGGCACGGTGGCCGGCCCGGTGGTAGGGGCGATATTGCTGGTTGCCCTCAACGAGATCGCGGTGTCTCAGTTCGGCTCCACCGAGCTCAACATCGTGGTGACCGGTGTGATCATGCTCGTCGTCCTGCTCTTCTTCCCGCTGGGCATCGTCGGCTCGTTGCGCGAACGGGGGCGGCTCCCTTCCTTTCTCGACTGGGACTGACCCTTGGCCTCGGAGCACGACGTCGTTGTGGCCGGGCCGTTCACAACAGCCTGTCCGACTCGGCTACGACTTCGAGGAGGTGTGTCACCCTGGCCGGTGAGCATCTGAGAAAGGAGGCACCTATGCCCAGGATCAGCTATCGACCCTATCAGGAGCTGGATGAGCGCTCGAAGGCATATCTCGACCGCGCCCGTGACCACGGCACCCCCCGTCCGGAGAGCCAGGCCGTCAGGGCTCATGTCGCCGATGTGCTGCGCGTCTTCTCGGAGGCGTGGCAGGCGACCTTCGAGAATGGGGTGCTCGACACCGCGATCAAGGAGCTGTGCAGGCTCTACGTCTCCAAGACGGTGGACTGCGAGTACTGCGGGGCGCAGCGATCGGAGCTCGCCAGGTCGGTCGTCGATGAGATCAAGGTCGACGAAGTGGTCGACTTCGAGCGATCGGAGAAGTACGACGAGAGGGAGCGGACCGCACTGCGCTATGCACAGGCCATCGCCTGGGACGCCGGTCTCGCCGACGATCGGCTCTGGGAGGACCTCCACAGTCACTTCTCCGAGCCACAGCTGGTCGAACTGGGGTTCTTCATCGGCCTGACACTGGGTCAGCAGAGATGGATCAAGACGATGAGCCTCGGCCATCACGAGTACATGGGCGACACCTCGGCAGGTCTCGCCCCATCGGCTCGGCTCTGAGGGGGGCGCCTCATGGGGCAGCCTCCGGGGAATTCCCCTAACATCACAAACGATTGCAACGGAGGCATGTCCTGATGTCTGACATGACGGTTGGCTGGATCGGTGCGGGCCGGATGGGCTCGGCCCTGTGCCACCGACTGCTGGCCGCGGGTGTCGACCTCAGCGTGTACAACCGCACCAGCGACAAGGTCGCCGACCTAGCCGAGAAGGGCGCAACGGTGGTCGACACGCCGGCGAAGCTGGCCGATCGCGACCTGGTGTTCACCATGGTCTCCGATCCCGCAGCATTCCTCGGTGTGACCACCGGGCCCGATGGGTTGTTCTCCGTTCCTGGCGTTGCGCCGCAAATCCTGATCGACTCCTCGACCGTGTCTGCCGACGCCTCAGAGGAAGTGCGACGCGTAGCCGCCGAGCGCGGATGCGAGTTGCTCGCTGCACCCGTGAGCGGTAACCCCAAGGTGGTCAAGTCGGGACGACTCACCGTGGTGGCGTCCGGCCCGCCAGATGCATACGAGCGAGCCCGGCCCTACCTCGAGATGTTCGGCAAAGGGGTGTCCTACGTCGGTGAGGGCGATGCGGCTCGTCTGGTAAAGATCTGCCACAACCTCCTGCTCGGGATCGTGAGCCAGACGCTCGCCGAGACGGTGGTTCTCGCGGAGAAAGCGGGAGTCTCTCGAGCCGACTACATGGAGTTCATCAACATGAGTGTCATGGGCTCGACCTTCACCAACTACAAGACCCCCTCCATCGTCAAGCTCGACTTCGCCCCATCCTTCACGGGCCACCTACTGCGAAAGGACTTCGAGCTGGGTCTAGAAGCCGGCCGGCAATACGACGTGCCGCTCCCCACTGCGGCCCTCGTTCACCAGATGATCATTGCCCTGATCGGGCGCGGCTTCGGCGATGAGGACTTCATGAGGCTGCTCACGATGGAAGCGGCCTCGTCGAACCTCGAATTGACTCCTGAAGACGCCGAAGTGAGCGACGGCCTGGGCTGAATCCACTCCAAGGTCAACCGGGGCATACTTGGGGGGACCAACGAGAGGGCCCCATATGGCGCTGAAGTCTCGAATCGCCGGCATGGCCACGGTGGCATTGGTCGTGGCCGGCTGTGCCGGGGAACAGGCCGCGCCATCTTCCACCTCCTCGTTGTCCACCTCCTCCACGACGGTCGAGCCGAGCATCACTACGGTGCCGGTCACCACCACCGTCGACACAACGACCACCACCGGCGTGCCTGCGACCACGAATACCAGCGTCTCGGCGACAACGACTGTGGAGCTTCCCCCGTTTCCGCCGGCTCGAACGGATCTCGAACATGGAGGCGACACCTGGGTAGTGGTACTGGCAGCCTCCGAGGATCCCGAGAGCCCGGATCTGCGGACAGCGGAGGGCGCGGCCGGAGACGCGGGGTACACGACAGGGTTGACGGACTGTGACTTCGGGGCCGCCACTGTGCTGGGCTTGGCAGAGGAAGAGGGTCACTTCTACACAGTCAGCGTGTACCTGCGCTCCGAGGCAGATGCGGAGGCGGCTCTGGTTGCTTTCCGGGCACGCGGAGTCGATGGGGCGGTTGGGCAGGTGCAGACATTCTGCATGGACTGAACAGGCCGCGACCCTTCCTCAGGGGCAACTCGCCCATTGCCATCTCTCGCTCTTGAATGAGCCTCATGCACGGTCCATTTCCGAGAATCCCCGACGAGCGTCGTGGCCGCTGGGTGCGTTTGTTCCTCATCGCCACACTGGTGGTCTACGCCGGGCTCTTCGTGATCGAAGTCCACACCTTCACCGAAGCCGCACCTCTTGGTCAGATCTCGCTCCAGCTTGCCGGCACGACCGAGAAGGTGATCGAGATCGTCGAGTCCTGGGAGGAAACCGATGCTCTCCATATGGCCGGGGCGAGTCTCGGCTTCGATTATCTCCTATTGGTGACCTACGGCATCGGTCTGGCCGTGGCCGGGATGTGGATCGAAGCCAGGGGTCGGGCCGGTAGGCACCGGCTCATGGCCTGGCTCGGTGTCGCCGCTGCCTGGGCGGGCCTCGGCGCCGCAGCCCTCGACGCCTTCGAGAACGCCCGTCTCCTCCGAATGATCGGTGATCCGGCGTCAGGCGACCCGCAACTGGTCCTCGTGCTGGCCATCATCAAGTTCTGCCTGATCGGCTTCGCGGTCGTGACCTGGCTCGCGGGGGCAGTCGTCACACGGCGACCGAGCCGGGCCTGAACGGATGGGTCTGGGGAACCGTGATGGATACGGTATGCCTGCCATGACGTTGCTTGCATCGATCCCGTCGCCGCCCATGAATGGCTTCGACCTGGGGCCGCTTCGGATCAGCTTCTACGGGATCCTGATCGCCATCGGGGTTGCCCTCGGCTGGCGGATGACGGTCAGGAGGTACAAGGAGAAAGGCGGGGATCCTGCCCTCGCCGAGAGGGTGCTGATCTGGATGGTGCTGATCGGCTTCATCGGCGCCCGTATCGCCTACGTATCCACTCACCTCTCACGGTTCGAAGACGAGTGGTGGAAGGTGTTTGCCATCTGGGAAGGTGGGCTGGCCCTGTTCGGGGGGCTGACGGCCGGGGCCATCACCATCGTCGTGCTCGTGCGGCGATGGGGAGGAGATCTTCCCATGTTCCTCGACTCACTGGCTCCCGCCGTGCCATTGGCACAGGCTTTCGGTCGATGGGGCAACTACTTCAACCAGGAGCTGTTCGGGACACCGAGCAGTCTCCCGTGGGCAGTCGAGATCGCGCCCGAGAATCGGCCGGCCGCGTTCCCGGATGCCGAGACCTTTCATCCGACCTTTCTGTACGAGTCCTTGTGGAATCTCGGACTTTGCGCGTTGATCATCTGGCTGGACAAACGCTATCCGGCACTCCATGGCCGACTGATCGGGGTCTATCTGATCGGGTACGCCGCGATGCGCTTCATGCTGGAGCTGATCCGAACCGACACCACATTCCGGTTCATCGGCATCAGTCGCAATGGCTGGGTCTCGCTCCTCGTGATCCTGGTGGGGATCTTCGTAATCGCCCGGGGGGCGCGAAAGCCGGCATCGACCAGCCCATGAGGCTCCCGGGCACCGGGCAGGCACCGCCTCGACCCTGCCGTGTACTTTTCGCCCGAAGGTCGGACCCAAGGAATCTCTAAAGCCTGCGGTTTGAGAAACCGATTCTGCGGGTACCAACCTCGTTTCTCGATAAAGGGCGCATGGAGTCGATCACAGGCAACGTCAGATACAGGCGACTGACGCTGGTCGTTCTCCTCATCGCGTCTTTCCTCTTCCTCCAGGCCGAACCTGCCGATGCGGCCCAATCACCGGGTGCCTACGAGGAATGCCTGCTCGACGCCATCAACTCCGCCCGCCGCTCGGCCGGAGCCGGACCGGTAGCCATGGCGACCGACCTCGTTCCTGCCGTCCGTGATTACTCGGAATGGATGCGAAACAACACGTTCGTGCACATGGCTTCCTCCCGGAGGGACCAGATCCTCCCCAGCACTTGGTGGACCTGGGGGGAGAACATCGCCATGTACGGTGATCCCGACGCCCCGTGCTCACGGGTTCACACGATGCTCATGAACTCGTCCGGTCATCGAGCCAACATTCTCAAGGCGGATTTCGAGTGGGTCGCCCTCGGCGCCCACATCGACAGCTCCGGCACCTGGGTGACCCAGCTCTTCTTCAGCGCAGGCAGCTACCGGCCGGAGTCGAACGGGCGCTTCTGGGACGACGACTCATCGGTCTTCGAGGGTGCGATCGAGAGCCTCGCCGCCGCCGGGATCACCCAAGGCTGCAACCCACCCACGAACGACAAGTTCTGCCCCAACGAGTACGTCACCCGAGGGATGATGGCCGCCTTCCTGGTCCGGGGCCTCGGGCTCACCGACGGTGGCGTAGTCGACTTCACCGATGACAACGGCTCGGCGTTCGAGGGTGCCATCGAGAAGCT